>OCVV012822774.1_pt1 | contig 33069 bp, 35 predicted proteins | sample 1539721 | NCBI WGS metagenome assembly OCVV01 (sample SAMN02144230, study PRJEB22623) | gut metagenome | biome: sheep rumen | host: Ovis aries | place: New Zealand | reverse complement strand
CATAGGCTACAAGTTGGACTATGATACCGCCGTAGTAGTTCACTTCGTAGGGCACGCTGTAAGCGGTAGGGTAGTAAGCGTCAGCCGTGCCGCCGGGAATAACCGCAGAAAGTTTCACCTTCGCCGAAACGCTCATAACGTTGTCCACGTACTCCGAAGCCACAAGGTTGCGGTTTTCAATATAGGTGTAGCCCGTTGTCTGTGCCGTAGCGGACTGAAGGTTCAAGGTTATCGCCGTTGTCTGTTCCTGCCCGATATAGTCAAAGGAAGTGAGCATGGGAAGCGTGCACCATGTCCCGTACCAATAAGGATTGTTCGTGTTGAAGAACTTCGGATCAAGGTTCACCGTATATCCGCCGTTGTTTTCAGGAAGGCAGCATGCCTTTATAACTTCCATGCAGCGGACTACAGGGCGTTGAAGGTAACTGCGGAACTCCCTCATCTCGCTTTCTACATACTCCCTGTCAAACTCCGCTATGATATAGCCACCGTAAGGGGAATAGGTTTTCGTTTCGTCCCCGTCCTCAACAGTAACGCTGCGCACCTCGCTGTGCCTTCCTCCACGCGTGTTTGTACTCGTTACCTGCACGAGCGCCTTATCTGCGTCAAAATCGTCAGGAAGCCCGTTGTAAGCGGGTGCGAAGTTCAAAAATCTCCACTTGGTGCTCCATCCCTCCACGTTGTTCCAAGCGTCCTGAAGCGTTTCTTTGTTGATAGTGAAATCCAAGTCAACCTCTGCGCTGTCCTCACCTTCATAACGGTAAACCAAATCGGCAAGTGTCTTCTTGTTTGAAACACCCTGTTCGTCTTCCTTGAAGGATAGGGCATAGAACAGGCTTCCAAGCCCTCCGAAGAAACTCAAGGAATAGGATATCTTTCCAATCCTGTTGTTTACCTTGTCAAGCCTGCAATAGCCTTCCTCGTACAGTTGGTTATCTACAAAAATCTGGAAAGGGATTTTCTTTCCACCGTCAAAACCCGTGCGATCAAGGCTGAAAATATTGTTGAAAATCCTGTTGTTTTTCTTGGTCCCGGGTATCTCCACGGTCTTTGAGAAAGTATTTTTTACCGCCGTAGGATTTACCACTTCGTCAACCGCATAGGTAAGAAGGATATTCGGGTTTTTTTGAAGTTCAACTTCTTCCCCGTCTATGAATAATCTCAAGTCCCTTTTCATAAAAAATCTAACTATTTCTTTCCATGCCCTGTGAAGCCTCCACCTTAATAGTGTAAGCCACGAGTTTGTTTCCTTGGTTCGCATAAGTCTTGTATTCTGCTTGTGTGTCGGTTATGTTCACGGGGTAATAGATATCCTCAACCAAGTCATGAAGATACACCTGCGTTGAAGGCAGCAGGTTCTTTACAAACCTTTCAGCCTGTTCGTCAGTAAGGTAACTCGTGTGCAGTTCCCATGAAGGGCGTATCTCGTTGAGCCACCTTTTCTTACCGAACTCAATAGTCGTGTTGTCAAAACTCTTGTAGTAATCCCCCTGTGCGTATTTGTCCGTACGGAGTACCTTGCCTTGGATCAGGAAAGCGTCCCAACCGCCAGCAGCGTTGAGGTAATAAAGAGCCACGTCCCCGCAGTGGTTCACGTCATATATCGTCTTTCCTGACAGGCTTATAACCCTCCCGTCATACTGTGCCGCCTCAACCACGTAAGTTGAAACACCGCTTGGAAAGTTTACCGTAAGTGTAGCCATGTTTATTTGCTTTTTTCAGATATTTTTTTATATTATGCAATATTGATAACAGTCCACCCAGAAGGTATTCCGTTTTCACCAGACGCAAACCTTGAACTGCTCTTTTTCGTGAACGTTCCCGTAGGAGAAACGTTGTAAACCCACCTCGCATAGCTAACCGTAGTGTAGTTCGTATCGTACAGGTACACTATATCAGAAAGCGAAGTACAGCCGTAGAAAGTGTGTGCGAACACGTCTGCAGTGTCAGTGCTGCTTATACTGTCAGGCGCTATAACAGGTGAAGCGGTAAGGTGCGTGCTGTTCTTGAAGGTCAGGAACATAGCGTACTTCGGATAATAACCCGTAGGAAGTACCATGTTCCTTGCGTCCACTACGCCCGTTTCTTCAAACAGACTTGCGAAGGCGTAGGTCGTAGAGGTTGTAAGCCCCGTCGGTGCAGACCTGAAATCCGTGCCGTAAATAAGCGACATGGCGTTCCCTCGTACGTTGAACAGGGCAGTTGACTGATAGAGCGTCGGTGCGTAATAGTGCTTCTGATCGTTCCAATCCTTCCTGCTGTTGTAGTTGTTCATAAGTAGAACCGTATCGCCTGACTGAACCGTTATCGCCGAATAGTGCGTGTATCCGCTCACAGGTCTTGTAAACTGCCAATCGCCTCCGTTCAAGGAGAACATAATCGTTGAGTATTCGTTGTTTGTCTCATAGTTCGAACTGTACTTTGAGCCGAACTGAAGAGTACCGCCAGAAACAATATCAAGAGTAAGGTACTGCGTTGAATAGTCTCCTGTCTCGCCTGTATATCCTACGCTCCTGTCATACCAACTGAAAGGTATTCCGTCGTCTCCAAGAGGCCAATCGTAGTTACTTTGATTTTTGACAAAGGTGCCTCCACTCGCAACGTTGAGAACCCAATCGTCACAGTACGAAGTGCTTTCGCCCGTAAAGACAAGGCTGCAGTCTATATAAGTAAGCGCCGAGCAGTCTGCGAACATACGGCTGTAGCAGCTGTACCAGTAGTACGCCATATCACCGTCATACGACTCCGCAGGTAGTACGGGTGCTTGTACGAGGCTTGTGCAGCCTTCAAACATGGAAGCGTAACAATACCTGTACAAAGTAGTTGCTGAAAGCACGGGGGCTTGGACAAGTGAGGAACAGCCGTAGAACATACCTTCGCAGCAGCTTTCCTTTGCCTGCGTAGCGGGAATTGAAGGTGCTTGTACGAGGCTTGAACAGTTCTTGTACATATTCTTATAGCACCCTGTCTGAAGTGTTGTGGCAGGAAGCGTCGCCTGTGAAGTAACCAAAGAAGTACAACCTTCAAACATACTCTTGAAACAGTTGTCACCCAAAGTGGTTGCGTAAATCCGTGAGTGTCCTGTCAGCGAAGTACAGCCAGAGAACATACTTTCATAACCGTTCGCACCGACTGTTGTAGCGTTGAGTTCCGTAGTCGTTTCAAGGCTTGAACAGCCCTTGAACATATCCCTGCAACTCTCAACGCCGACGGTTTCTGCGTAAATATGAGGCGGTGTTTCAAGGCTCGTACAGCCTTCAAACATACTGTCGTAACAACCCCTTGACAACGTGCCAGCAGGAAGCGAAACAGGTGCTCTTTCAAGCAGCGTGCAGTCCTTGAACATACGTCTGTAGGCATATTCGCAAAGGTTTTCCGCAGGCATAACCAAATCGCCTGCGTCAACTACTGCAGTGCCTTCAAAGAAGTTGTCAAACGAGAAGTTAAGCGTCCTTTCGGTATCAAAATCGTTCCTGTAAACAAGGGACATGAGGTTTCCGTAAACCTTGAACCTTGCGGGGGTGTCAACGTGCCAATCAGTCCAGAAACTTACGCTGTCAAGAGCAAGCCCCTCGCCTGAAGCCTGTCTCAAATAAACAACGTCGCCTGGGCCAAGATCACAAATCTTCGTAACCGCCGCCACGATTCCACCATGCCAGCCCGTGCCGTTCTTGTTCCACTCAAACGTATCGTACTCCAAATAAGGCAACCCATGAAGTTCGCCTGCTTCAAGTGCTTCAATAGTAAGATAATCCGTGCACTCCCTTTGAGTAAGCACGCAAGTACCTAGAAGCAAGTCGTCTATCGTCCTGTGTGCTGTTATCGTGAAACTGCGTGAAGAACCATAGTTCTTTGGTACAGACACAACGAGTTCGCCGTTTCCATAGGAAATCAGCGTTATCCCGTCAGGAACGTCAAAATAATATTTGTTTTTAGGATAGTTCGTAGAGTACGGTATCCTGACTATACCACCCGTCCAACCTACGGTAGCGTTGCTGATATTGAAGAACAGGTTCGTAACGTCAAAGGTAAGCGAGAAAGCCGTGTCGGAAAGTCCGCAGAAAAATAGTTTCTGCCTTGGATCCGCATGCCCGTTTATTCCCCTGTAAGTGAACATAGGCATATCCAAATCCTCGTAGGAAAGGAAAACCATGTATTCTTCCAAAAGGCTTCCTTCGTCGTCGTATAGGCTGAAAACCCTGCAAGCCTCCGGGTGCTCAACCATAACACCGTCAAAGGACCTGAAATCAGGCATGGTGTTTTCAAGCCAGTCCTCAATCAGTTTGCGGATATTCAGTTTTATTCCCTTGGGGTTGTAAGCCCTGCCCGTGTAGATAGTCTCGCCCTCGCATGCAAGGTAATAGGACAGGCGTATTGATCCGCTGTCCACATAGAAAAAATCCTTATTTAACGATTTATAAATCATAGAACAGTCAGGTTTATATTTTGTGCAGGTCCTGCGTTTGAAACGAATAAAAGCATACGCGGGTCTGCCTTTCCGTCTATCGGTTCACTCGTTATTCCCGTTTCAGTCCCGTAGCCCTTTATCACATAGGCGCTGCAGATATCGGCGCTTGTTTCCGTGTTCCTTATTGTGAAGGTTGCACCCGCTTCTGGATTTACTGTTGCACCTGTGGAAAATAGCAGATTTTCCCAACCTGTAGTATCAAGATATTCCTCTGCAAGCCTGTTCAGGTAGAACTTGACAGGACGGCCGTCAGGGAACTGCCTCGCAATACCCGTTAAAACCGTTTCTCCGCCCCTTTGAAGGGCGAAGGGTACAGTTTCCCCGCTCACCTCAACAAACTCGTCAAGAGCCGTAAATATGTAGTCCTTTCCGTTTATCATACTATATTTTTATATCTATTTGAAGGGGGAAATCCTCGGCCGCTATAAAGTCCTGTATAATTGCCGCTCCAATCCTTTCAGCATAGGTGTCGGCAAGTAAATCCGCAACGGCTTTCAGCCTTCCGTGTGAAGGCGTTCCGCCGGGCTTTCCGCTTGGGCTTTCACCTGCAATCTTCCTTCGGATAAGGTAAGACAACTGTTCCACGGTAGGCAGGTAGTGGTTTCCCTTGCTGTCTATCCTTTCTTCGGGTATAATCGGCTTGTTCTCAATCCACTTGAGTATAGGCTCTTTCGGCGGCCAGTGTGCGGTCGTGCCTTGGTCCCACCACTTAAAATATTCAGTTGAAAGCAGATACAAAACTATCTGTCCGGTTTCTTCGTCAACCTCGTAATCTATGGAGTTGAGCATGTCGCCGGTGGCTACACCGCCTTCCGCTTCAATATTTTCCTTCAAGAGTTGCTTGAGTTCCTGCCCGAACTCACCGAGCACCCTAATCAGATTTTCGTTCATGCTATCCTGTTTTTACCTTGCAACTTGTCTATTTCCGCCTGCCTGCGTTTGTTCTTGTAATCCACGTACCTGCAATATCCCCAAAACTCCAAGACAGGCATACGGAAGACCTCGTTGAAATCAAGCCTTGTGGTTTCAGCAACAGCGTCTATCGCCGTGAGCCACTGATAGATATTGACTTTAGATACTCCGCTACCACTTTCTCCGCTTCCTCCGTCGGAACTCCGTCCTTCTTCGCTTTCTTCAGGGCTTTTTTTGCCGTCCGAAGGGTTCTGCGAATATAGAGTTCCGACAACGTTGTAAAAAAATCGCAGATAGAAAGTGCCTCCTCCACGGAAAGATACTTGTCAATATCCAGCATAGTGTCCTCCAAGTCGTAGTCCTCGTTGTACCTGTGCCCTTCGGGAATAAGGAAGATAGCAAGCGCACCCGTAAGGTCCTCTTTCTTCGTGTTGCTGAAATCAATAAACTGTGCAGTGGTTATGTTCCTTGCTGAACAGTCAAACCTGTAAACCTTGTTTCCGAGTTTGTACTTGAGTTTCACAAGGTGCTTCTTTGGCGGCTTCGCAAGGAAGTCAAGTTTCTGCACTTTCTGTTTCACTTCCGCAAGCGGTGCGTTGAGGATATCGTTATAGTCCACGCCTTCAAGCAGTGCAACCACCTTCAGGTTTCCCTCGTTGTCCTCCGGATCCAAGGCGGTTATTTTTTTGTAAACCCCAAGGGGTAAATCTTTCCAACTCTCTATCATATTATTTTGGATTTCTCGTTTATTTTTTTATATTATGCAATATCCTACGCGAAGCCAACCACCGTTTTCTTTCCAACGTTCTTCATGCCTTCGTTTGCAAGGGCAAGGGCAATCACATAGTCGTCGTGAACTCCGTTCTGCCCGTTGTAGGTTATCTTGCCCGTAGGCGTTTTCTCCATGCCGTAGTGTTGAAGCTGTTTCGTAAGTTCCTTGTCCTGCGGTATCGTAATCCTTCCTGTTTGGAAATCTTTGATAAGGTTTTCAATAACCTTTCTCTTGCTTTCGTTTGTAGTGACAAACTCCCTGATAAGCCCCTTCCTGACTTTGCGTTTCAACATGGAAAGGTACACTGAACCGATTGAGTTTGTCTCAAGCACAAGCGTCTGAAGGCTCGGTATTTTTGACAGATAAACAGAAATAGCGTCAACCAGATCAACAGGGTCAAGGTTCTTCCATACCTGTATATCCCAAACCCGTTTGTCTTCGTCAAGCAGGATAAGCACGGTGCTGTCCGTTCCCGTTGAGCCCCAGTCCAAACCGCCACAAACACACGGCTTCTTTGAAAGTTCGCCGTAATTTTTCGTTACATCTCCGAAGCAATACGAGCCTTCCGTGATAAACTCGCCCATAATCTCCGAAAGGAACTTCAAGGCACTCATGGTAGCCCTGTAATATTCCAACTTTTCCGGATCAAGAAGTTCACTCGTGTCGTACTGCGCCCAATCATAGGACTTCACGAAAGAACCGCCCTTCAGTCCAAGGCTGTATTTTTCAAAGAACTCACCACTGCAAAAGAGCGGGGTTGAAATCAGCATGACAGGGGCTTTGCAAGCGTCCGTAATAGGGTAAAGGATTTCAAATATCTCCCTTTCTATGAAGGCGGCTTCGTCGATAATCAGCACCCCGCCCTTCGTAACCGTCATACCGCGAAGGGCTTCCCCCTGTTCGGCTGACTTGAAAATAACTTGTGAACCGTTTACGAACTCTATTTCAAGAAGCGTGGCGTTCGCTGTCTTTACAACCTTGGAGGTTTCTCCGCCTATGGCTCGTAAAAGCTGCTTATAGACACGCCTGCACTGCGAAAGGGTAGGCTCTACGATACAACTGATACAGGTTTGCTTGAAGGCGCACCAAAGCACAACTGTCTCTGCGAGTATTGACTTGCCTACTTGCCTTTTCGCCTTGACTACATAGGTGTACTGTTTGCCGTCGTCTTCTATAACGTCGTCAAACACAGCCTTTTGCCATGGATAAAGTTTTGCAAGTTCAACTTCCACACTATTCTCCGAAACTAACCACGATCTTTGTGTCCCCCTGTTCAAGTTGGACCTTCTTATCACCCACGTTTAACATGGTGTTCATGATTTTCACTATCTGCGTCGCGCTTGACAAGTCGTTGGTCTCCAAAGCACGCTGAAGCATGCTCTCCAATACCGCAAAGTTCCTGGCTATAAGCGTTTCCCTGTATTTTTCGGGGTCCTCCGGTAAAAGCATGTTCATGGCGGCATGGTAATACTTGTCGCTCTGCGTGCGTCCTACACCGAACTTTTCTTCTATGTACTTGATACAGGCTTGCCTTCCGTAGCCCTTTTCGGCTATCAGTTCGGCGATTTCCTTTATCTTTACCTGCGTCTCGTACTTCGCAATCTTATTTGTTTTCTTCAGTACCGGTGTTGTCTGTTTCGGGTTCCCCATGTTCCTGCTTCAATAACTTCTTATAAGCCGGGCTCTTTTCAAAAGCCCAAAAATCTTCAGCAACAGCCTTGAACAGTTTAAGGATGCAGCGCGGGCACGTCCTTTGGCTCTGCGTTATAGGCTTGCCGTAAACCTCTTGATAGACCTGTCCGAAACGGTCCATATCACTCTTTGTCGCTCTCACATATCCGCACCTGGTCTGTTCAAACCTGTCAGACCACTCACGGAGTTTCTTGTAATCTTCAGTTTTCATAATCCAAAATAGTTGCTTATACTTTCAATAATCCTTGATAAAAAATCCCTCACCAAGTAAAGAAGGCTACCTGTCACCGGTGTCATGAACGCCAAAAACAAAACAAGTGCATAGTTGAGGAAGGTAAGGTTTCCCGTAACCAGTAGGTAAATAAGTCCCGCCCAGTGCGTCTGGCACAGCGAACAGGTGAATATCTTTGAAGGCTCGCCGGGACTTCCTGTAATCCGCCTTAAAAGCGGCTTTATACCGTCCTCCGGGAAGCCGGATAAATCGGTTATGATAACCAAAATAACCTGTATCAGCAGTAAATCTAAAAACATATTTTTTTTATTATCTCTTTTATTTTTTTCCTCGCCGTGGGGGTTGAGTTGTGGAAGAACCGTGCAAGCCCTGCGAAAGAACCTATCTCACAATAACTGATTAGAAGCCTCCTTTCAGGTTCTGTCAGGCATGTAAATATCCGTTCCTTCAAGGTGTACATGAAATCGTCGTCATGTGTTGAAGGAAGGTATTCTTCCTCTATCTTCTTAAAGTCAGTCATAAGGGTTTATTGTTTTGTCAGGTATCGCCCGTTCCCTGTCCGTTATTTCGTCCGTGCGTTCGTCCCAGCGCTTGTAACGCTTATAGAAATCGCTTGTCTTTGAAAAGAACTGATTGATAAGGTAACGGGTTATCAGCGCTGAAAGGTGGTTGTTTTCATACGCGTCTGAAAGTTTGGCTATATCGTACGTGCAAAGCCATAGAAAACACTCCTGGACTAATTCTTCCTTCAAGTAGTTTGACTTTGTTCTGTTCAACCTGTATTGAACACAGGTTTCCACTAAACGCTCCTTTATGATTTTATCTATGATTTCCTGCCTTTTTTCCTCCATACACCGCTCGCCTCTGCATATCTCTTATCAGTGAACAGTTCAACCTTGTCGCTGTCCTCTTTCGTTTCGTTGTCCTTCTTTCCGCCCCTACCCTTATTTCCATATATTTTAATATCTTTTGAGGTGAACCTAAACCAGTAGAACCCGCCTTCCATGTTTGGTATAACGTACCATATATAGCCCTTCACGGTGTTCGCTTTCTTTTTGTCAAGGATAAAGGGGTGTTCGTCAAAGAAATCTATCGGGTAGTAGAGCGTCTTCACCTCCGCTGGCTTTCCGCTTGAACTGCCGTCCACTTCGTCGTCAATACCGTTCATGGCAAAACTCTTGTCTATCAGCCAAACCTTGTATCTTCCGTACAGGTCCTTCGCAGCCCAGTTCGGTATTTCGTCAGGCAGTTCCGTTCCCGTCTGATCAAACCACCAATCCCGATATCCTTCTTCGTGTTCCCTGAAACGCTTTAATACATACGCTTCTACTTTCTCTTGGTATTCCTTGTATTGTCCCATAAGCTTTTTTTTAAAACATATCTTCCTTTGTGAAAGTTTCAAGAGTTTTTTGTATTTTTGGTAAATATTTTTTAATAAAAAAGCACCCTTGTGAGGTGCTACTAAATCTGATACCACGGTGCTTAACAAGTTGATTTTACTTCATAATTTAATCCCAACGGAATCACTTATCAGCCCTCTGCGACGTTGCAGGGGGCTTTTGCGTACCTGTAAACGGGGGTTGTTTGATATTTTATTTGATACCACTTCAAAAGATATTTGATACCATGTTTGGATAAGTGCGATTTTTTGGCTTATTTTGCCATAGAAAAGTGTGTTACCCTATGGATAGCTTGAACGTATCTTTCCTTTGCTCTGCGTCAAAAAGGCGCAAAAACGGTCTCGCACCCGTTGAGGTCAGCCTTATTGTGAACAAGAAACGGCTCGTATTTCCTATCGGCAAGTCCTGCCACCCAGAAGATTTCAGGGGACTGTTGGAGGCAAAGAAGCCCAACGATGTAAATATGTATTGCGAAGCCGTACGGCTCAAAATAAACCAGTGGCAGACACAACTATATCTTGAAGGCAAAACTGCGTCTGCGGCTAAAATAAAGGCGTTGCTGCAAGGGAAAGAGGAACGCCACGAAACAGTGCAGGACTGCGTAAGGGAGTACATGAAAAGCAAGGTGAAGACAACCTCCGCCTATTCCAAGTACAAGAACGTGTTCACGCGCTTCATGGATTTCGTCGGAAAGGACACGGATATTTCCGACATAACCACCCAGCAGATTATAGACTACAAAATAAAATATGAAGCGGTTTATGCACAAGGCACGCTGCGTAACGAAATCAAAAAAGTCAAGTCACTTTTTATCTGGGCTTTCAACAGCGGGATTATCAGCAAGACCCCTTTCGCAAACATAGCCTTCACCTTCAAGGATCCGGAGCAACCCTATCTGACACAGGCGGAAGTTGACAGGATAAGGCAACTGAAACTTGACGACCGCCTTGACACGGTACGGAACTTCTTTCTATTTTTATGCTATTCAGGGTTGGAATACACCGATTTCGTGCACCTTGAAAAGAGCGACGTGAAGCGCAACGAGAACGGGCAGCTGTATATCAAGAAACAGCGAATAAAGACAAAGCAAACCTATTTGAGTATCCTTTACGAAGACGCTGCAGAACTGTGGGAACTCTTTGAAGGGGATATCCCTTGTATCAGCAACGCCAAAACCAACAAGTATTTGAAAGAAATAGCGGACAAGGCTGGCATAGCGAAAAGCATAACAACCCTTACGGCCAGGCACACGTACGCTACATACTTATTGTCAACCTTACAAATACCCGTTGATATCGTGCAGCGCATGTTGGGACACGCAAGCAACAGGCAAAGCCTCCACTACGCAAAACTATTGGACAGCGTAGTATTCAACGCTGGCCGGGCTCCCATGCGTCAGGGAATAACGGAGACAAGGGAAGACAGACAGGACTTGCAGAAACTTGAAGAAGCCATAGCCGCCCTTAAAAACCACGAAGGGGAGTAGCCGAATTGCTGCCCCCCAAACGATCAACGTGCCGGAGAACCCGGCTATGAAAGGAATTAAACCAAGAGTTTCAACTTTTAATAGTGTTTTTTACGGTTTCAATCCAATCGGATACCTCTTGAACCGTAGGGAGTTGCGGGTACGGGAAGTGCACTTCAACCCTGAAACATAAATCCTTCTTTCCAAACCTTTCTACCACTACCAAACGCTTCCCGTATTGCCCGAAATAATCATGCAACTCCTTCCTTACAAGGTGTTCGTCAGCGTCCTCGCTCACGTTGTTCATGAAGCAGTTCAACGATACGACGCCCTTCTTGTTGTAAAGGGCGAAGTCGTTTAACGAATAGTTGCTTAACCCGCCCCTGTAAGTGTAAATCATGAAGCCGTCACTATGCTTCACCTTGTACCAACCCCTCGACCTGTACATGTATATATAGCTTTGAACAAAGAAATCCAAGTTCCAACTTCCGGGGGCTCCGTTGGAAGGGGAGCGCTTTAACGCAAGCAGCCGGATTGCCCCGTACAAATCAGTATTTATGACCTACGGAATAAATATACGAAGGTTTTTTGAAATCTTGATCACACACGTGCTTCCTTGCTGCGGAAGCGCACGTGTATTTTTGTATATTGGTCTTGCCAATCGTTATTGACACACTAACGATATGGAGTTCGCTATAAAAATCTTTTTCATGACTTTAAAAGGACCCGCTGTGAAGTGCGTCCTTTTTTGCTGATCGCAAAAGATTGCCTGATATAAAAAATATTTCTATATTTCCAATACCTTTTTGACTTGACCGTTACGATTTTTTTACAGGTGTTTGGATTTTTGATCTTTTATTCCTATCTTTGCAAAAAGAAACGATAACAATAACAATAAAAACCTACTATCATGAAAAAGTTTAAGATTGATTTTTGCTCCCTTGAGTGCACTGGCGTAAAGTGGATGTCCACTATTGAGTTTGGAACCCTCCGTTCCGCTAAAAAGGTTATGAATACCCTTGAGAAAGAGGGGTATGAGGTTCGCCTTTACAAAAGGATTAAAGAGTTTGATGTATTCGGTGTTAACGCCTGGGAAGAGATTGCCGCCTAAAACGGAATATGTTTAATTTTAAAATATTTTAATAAGTATGCTTATCGTAACAGAAAAAATCCTTGCCGAATACGGTAAGGTTATCCTTGAACTGATTGACAATATCACAGCCGCTGAACAACAGCTTATTGACGCGGGTACTCAAGCCCGTATTCTTCGGGATAAGTCCAATATCCTTGAAACCCTGCAGAAACTCACCGTTGATATCAGAAACAACGGAAACGTTGGGCAATACAACGAGTGCGAGGTAGGCATGCTGAACTACTTTGACTTGGCTATGAATATCGCTAAAAAAGACAACTTCCACTCCGTAGCCGTGTGTATCAAGAAAGCCCTTGATTGCTACAACTACCACCAAAACAAGTAAAACTTTCTTTTTCCATAACCTTGTTTTTCCCTGCGGGCTTCGGTTCGCAGGGATTTTTTTGCATGATTTCACGCTGTTTGGAACTATGCAACTTTCCTGAAATTATCAGTATTACCTTCAAAGGGTAAAGTGCGTTTTGGAAGGTAAGATTTCTTGATCCGCACAAGCCATGATTTTTCACATGCCAAAAACAAAAATTGGCTAAAATAAAAATATTTTTGAGAAATCCAATAGTGTTGATCGTTATTTTTGGAAAATAAAAAAAAGAAAAACCGTGGGTACTAACCCACGGTTTCTTGTTTCTTTCGCCTTGGAACAGGATCTGGTTCGTCGTCTGCTTCAACTATTGTTTTCCCTAAAAACACTGGTACACTCTCGTACTCCATAATCCCGTACTTTTTATCCTCCCCTTTGAACTTCTTTTCAAGTTGCGTTATCAAGCCCTCGCACTCGCTCCAAGTGAGTGCCTTCTTACCGAGCACTTCAATATAACCGCTTTCGTGCACTATGAAGGGACACCATGCCTTGTCTTCCTTGTTTGGAAATCTAAACTCTTTTTCTTCCATATTCAATTTTTATATTTGATATTACTACTCTGATTTTTTTAAACCTGCAAACCTTAATTGCTTTATAACAAACTTGTTTCCTTCGTTGGTGAAGCTGATAAGTCTGTTTTTGTGAAGCGTCTGCAGGGCTTCACGCAGATTGGAAGGTTCACCTTCTAAATCGTAGAAATACTGCGTTATATCCTCCCAACTTGCGCCTTCGCAGAACTTGAAAGGATCCTCGCAAATACGCTCGTAAATACGCTTTCTTTGCTGTGAACGTGCTGCTGCACGGACTTTTTCATGGTATTCGTCAACTGGAACTGTCTTTGCCTGTTCTTCGCCCTGCATCGGCGGTCTGCCGCCCTTCTTCCCGTTCTCTGCAGAAGTCTTTGAACGTCCGTCCGCCTTGTACTTGCTATACGCACTTTGCGTTGTGAACAATAAATCTTCATAGTACCTGCGAAGGTACTTCTTGCTAAACTTAGGCTCTTTGCCTTTGAAGACTTTGTTCAGTACCGCAACAGTGACTTCCCAAGCGTCGGCAGGACTGTCCATGTCCCTGTCCAACTCAAAAAGCATGTCCGTGCAAAACATAGAACATGGGTACTCATATTTTTGTTTCATAGTTGAAATAAAAAAGAAAGTTCCCTTTCAGCGGGCGGGGCTAATCGGGAACTTTCCGTTGTTAGAGTTGTTAGAGTTATTAAAATATTTGAATCATGAACTTTCTGATACCTTGAACCTGCACCGCCCTTGCTGTTCTGTTCAAATATACAAAAGAGGATTTTACTTTTTGTTGATCGCTATCAAGGCTTCGGAGTTGGAAGCCCGTGGTATCAGTGCTCCTTGAAACCTAACCGAAGAAAGAAAGTGGCCAAAGAAAGAAATAATAATAAAATATTTTTTTATTGTTTTTTATCTGGTCAGATCCTGGTCTTAAAGAAGACCGGTCTTATATAGATCAAAAAAATATAAATAAAAATATAATAATATAAAGAAAAACCTATTTAGGTTTTTTTAAAACCTATTTAGGTTTTTTTAAAACCTATTTAGGTTTTTTCTTGAACCAAGCCTTCTTGTGAGGTCCGGTAACTAACTCAAGCCATGATAGTTGGAACTTTCAAGAAATCTTTGTATATTTGTTCAGGGCAGGCACGCTTCCAAGGAGAACTTATCCTGCCCTTCAAGAGCAAAAGGATTTTATTATGAGCATAGAGATTTTTGAATTGGAGCGGGATATCTATTACCAAGCGGTAGCCTACTCACCCGAAGACATAGAAGCCGCCATCCAAGAGAACCAAGAATAACCAAGTTAAAAACGATCAACGGATATGACACAAAGAGCGATTTACGAGGACCTGAAAGAACAGGTAACGAAGGCACTTGAAACCCTCCAAAGGGGCGAGTTCACACAGGGTAACTTCAAGTCCATGCAGGAAAAGGCGTGGGCACTGTACGAGAAAGCGAAGAAAGCGGACTACGACGGAACGTTTATCCTTGAACCTATGGAAGTCCAAGCGTATGCCAAAATCTACGGGCAGTTCACGGACAGGATTATGGACGCAGCCGCAAACATGGCTTTCCTTCTTATGGACATGGGGCTTTCTGAAATCATGGGGGAAGAATAGCATGCCTGTTGATACTATCAAGTTCCGCAACCTTACAGCGGAAGAAGTGGAAGTCCGCAGGGGACACAAGGTAGGGAACACGGGGAAGGTTGAACTACTGATTTACAAGACGGCCAGAACTGATATGCAGATACTCAACGAAACCGTAGGGTGCTTCGGGTGGAAGAAATACTACAAGCCAGTGAACGGCATGACAGTGTGCTGTATCGCTATCAAGAACAAAAGCACGGGCGAGTGGGTTGAAAAGGAAGACGTTGGTGCTGAACAGAACTTTGAAAAGGAGAAATCGCTGGCGAGTGACAGCATGAAAAGAGCAGGGTTCAACTGGGGAATAGGGGTAAACCTCTACACGGCTCCGAGGATTGTGATAACCCCCGAAAGCGATTACACAACCTACAGGGTGCAGGAAATCGGCTACGACGAAAACGGCAAAATCAAGGACCTCGTGATAGTGGACAACAACGAAAACGTTGTGTTCAACTACCGTAACGGACAGGTTGAAAAAGTCCCTGAAATAGACAGGCAGGAAGTGCTCAAAGCCGTTTGCGGTGAACTCAAATCTGCAGGCGAAGACAAGTCCAAACTTCTTAAGTTTTTTAACTATTATCAGGAACGCTGTGAAGGCTTTGACAGCTGGAACGCAGGGATTGTACGGAAGCTATGGAACAAGTGGAAGGAAAGGGCGAAGTAAAGCCGATAGGATTTAATATTATGCTTCCGGAGCATAATTACCTGCAGGCGGCTGTAAAAACCCCCTTCAACTTCATAGATTGGTTTAGCCTCGTGTACGGAGACAACCTGATTATCACAGGGTACAGGTACGACCCTTACAAGAAGTGCCTTTGGGCTGACTGCATAAAAACAGGAAAGGACTAACGCAAGTTAGCCCTTTTTTCGTTTGGAAAATCCAAATATTTTTTTATATTACGCAATATCTACACCTTCGCAAACCTCCACACCAAGGATCCGGCCAGTAGCATGAGAGCGGCGAACCCTATCCAAGCTAATATCTTGTAGAGCAAGGGCACTTTTTTGACAACTTTTTCTACTTCTACGGGTACAGGGATTTCTTTGGTTGTAACGCTGTCACGGTACACTATTTTTTCCTTGACTTGGACAGGTTTCTCAACGTAATCTTTAAGCGTTACGAGAGAGCCTTTCAGTTTGCCGCTGGTGCTATCTAAAAACGCCGTAGAGCGCACGAAATCCGTTGATAGTACAAGAGTGTCACCCAAGTCACAAAAGTCGCTTAAACGGGCTTTTTCGAGTTCCACCCTTACAAGGGTATCACGCAGGTAAACGCTGTCCCTGACAGTCACGTATTCTGTTTCCTTGACAGGTATGTATTTTACGGTTGTACATGCGGTAAAAACTACCGCAACGAAAGCAAAATATACTAATAGTCGTTTCATGGTATCAGGTATTTTCCTAATATTCGGGGATTATCAATATTTTTAAAGATTTTTATAAACTACCGGGACTTCCTGTTCACGCCTGCGGATTTCTTCCCGTACGGCTTTGTAGAGTTCAATAAGGCTGTTGTAGGGGAGCTTGCTTAAACCGGCAATATAATATAGGTTATCCACGTTTTCGGGGGTTAAGGTGTATTTTATTTTACTTAAACGACAAGGCTTTTAATCTGCCTGCGTTGCTCGCCCTTGTTGCTGTAAAGCCCGATATGGAACCAACGGGTTTTTCCAGACTTTTCCAAAAGAAGCTGGTCGAACTTCTTGTCTTTCAGGTACTCTTTCAGGAACTCGCCGAACTTTTCAAGCTGTCCGTTTGAAGGCACGATATCGGCTGCGTAGCCTATTTTGTGCACTGAAGTATCAACGCCCCCTACTGCCTTGTTCAGTTTCTCGCAACGGAATCCGGAGTTTACGTGCACGCCGCTGCCCCAAGCCTTCCTGATACCGTCAAGGAAACGCCCAAGTTCAAGCAGGTGTTCAACCACCTCAAAGGAAGGCAGGTTCTCAATAGATTTTTGCCTTGCCGTTGAAGAGGCCAAAAGCTCTTCAAGGCTGAAATATACAGGATATTTATTCATGTTTATGCTTCTACTATATCCCAAATCGCAGGTATCCCGTAAGTCCCGTAGTTGTGCCATACAAGATCGCGGTCCTGATAGTTCCAACTGACACCCGTTCTCTTTACAAAAATTCCAGTGTTTGGAACGCCTACTACCCAAGCGTTGAATCCGTTTTGCGGTATCTGTTCAAGGTACGGAACTGCAATCTTTTCAAGTGAAGTGGCATACATATAGCACCAATCAAAGCAACTCGTACTTGCGGAGGAACACCTGAAAACAGGCCCTTCTATAAGCATGTGCGCGTTTTGGAAGGTTTGGTTGAACCACTTTCCGTAGTAAGTCTGTTGTTTCGGTAGTATCCAGTGTTTAGCCGAAACTACGTTTGTATCCTTGAACAGTCCCGAAAAAGCGTAAAAGCCAGCGAAGGTAGTGTACCCTGTGAAAGCGTCTCCGTAAAGAAGGGAAAGTGCGTTTCCGTAAACGTTGAAAACGGCTGTGCTTCCTGACAGCGAAGGTGCATAGTCACCAACGTACGAACCTGTCGGTCTGTCGCTGAAAAGAGCCTTGATCCTAACGCTGTCGCCCGCTTGAACGTTTATTGAAGTAGTCCAAGTTATGCGCGTCCAACCGCTATCGTTTATGGAATAATCCAAAACAACCCTGCTTGAAACAACCCCGTCAATACAGCTCTCACTTTGGAAGGACAAAGTGCCCGCAGAAAGGATTTCAAGTGTTGTGTAAAGGCTTTCGTAGTTAGTAGGCCAGACAATCGTATCACCAAGATAAATCCTTTCTACAGCGTCGTCTCCAATATATATGTCAGGTACGTCCGGTAAGTACATATTAGTAAAGAGGTTTGATAATATAAAGCGTGTTAGCGTCCTTTGTGGCAAGAGCGTCGTAAGCACTTTGTGTAAGACTTACAATATTATGCACGTCGTTTGAAGCAACGTCTGCGCTCAAAACTTCGCCGCTCATGGAAAGTCCAGTTCCAACCTTTACACCGCCCTTTGTTGTAGCGGAAGCGGTAGGGAGGGAGTACTTTGCAAAAACGTCCCTGTCGGCATATATTATATTATTTAAAGTGGCTGTTCCTACAGTTGTGCCGTCGCTTTTTATTTGTATTCTATAGCTTTGCAGATTGCGGCTGGCTGTTTCCTGAACCCAAGAGCCTGAAAAATAATAAGTGTTACTGCTGTCTTTTCTTGAAAAATAAAGAAGAACCTGCGAGCCGTTGTATCTGTAAGTATAGTCAATAGCCCGTAGAATAACCTGTTTTCCTGCGGTATAGGCACTATCTATTTTTGCGTACACCTGTGCACCCGTGGATCCGTCGCTCAAATCAATATATGCAGTTTCTGAAGTGTCCGCAGTAAGCGTCTCGGTAAAGGCACTCAAAGCCGCCAAATCGGAAGTCAACCCCGTTACCTGCCCGTTCAGGTTCGTTATAGCGTTTGTATTCGCTGCAACCTGCGTCTGAAGGGTTGATATGTTTCTTGTGGTTTCGCTTGGGTCTATTTCATAATAAACAAAGTCGCTTGACGAAGGCGTAACGTTCTTCGTGTAAAAGCCGTATCTTACTTTGATAAAGTTCGTGTTCGTGTTATACACAGCCCACAGGTAAATAGTATCACCAGTGACACGGAAGACATGGTATTCAAGCCACTGCCTAGGGTCTCCTTCGTTGATAAAAATCCTCGCCTTTGCGAACTCGGATCCAAGTGACTGCACGAAATCCACAAGGTCGTCCGAGTTTCGTACGTCCTGCGGTCCTGCATATCCCGTCGTATAGAACACCCAATCACTGATAGTTTCAGTATAAGCGCTCAAAGCCTGCAAGCCGGAAGAAATACCCGTAGTGATACCCGAAAGTTCGGCTATGTTCCCGGTGTTTGCCGATACCTGTTGCTGCAGTGTTTCATATCCCTGCGGAGTATAGCCTGAAATCGCCTGTGAAAGCGTTTCTATATCGTGGGTAAGGGAACTTACCGCTGAACTCGTAGAGCCGCTTAAATCGGCTATTTTAGCCCCGTTTTCGGAAGTTTTGGCGGAAAGCGTCGCTATATCTTCGGTGTTTGCCGATACCTGCGTCTTGACTGCCCCGTAATCGTCAGGCGTAGCGGCTGAAATAGCGCGGTATATGTTCTCTATTTCCTGCTGTGTTGAAGCCGAAAGGTTTGTTATATTGTTCTCAATCTGCGTAGTGTCACCGCTCAAAACCGTGATATTTTCCGTTATTGAAGTTACGTTGTTTGTTATGTTCTGTATATCCTGCGTAACGGAAGTCAGGTTGTTTTCAACGGCATGTATATCCTGGGTGTTCGCAGAAATAGCCCGAAGGATTTCCTGTACCTGTTCACTATAGGCGGACTGTTCAACAAGGTTGAACCTTTCCCTGTTGGTAATCGTTTCCCCGTTGATAGTGGCGAAGTTCCTGCGTAGAACATAATCACCCATGATACGCTCAAACTCCTCCGGTGTGATACCAGATACCGAAAGCCCTGCGATAAGGCGGTTGACCCACTCCTTTGAAGCAAGGCTGTCAAGGACTGCCTCAAGCCCGTCGGTAGGAAAATAAGAGCCTAAATAAAATCCCAACTCATCAAAAAACTGCGGGCAAGTTGAAGGGTTAAGTGTCTCAATCCATATAGTCATGTAAGCGCCTGCAACCCTGTCAGCCATGCGTTCCGTCTCCGTGAAAAGGCGGATTTCAGCGTCTTCCTGAATATCGGTTACAACCTCAATCTTTGACAGTTGAAGTTTAAGGTTGCGAAGCGTCTCAATACCTGCGGAGTTTACGCTTTCCTCGTTTGAACTGTCTTCAAAAAGCCTGTCCATGTAGAAGAAAGTCAAGGAATACCTCGTAGTGTTTTCCTTGATCGTGTGCGTGCCCGTAGGGGAAATATAAATCAGCGGATATTCTTTTATGTCCTCCGGGTTTATGGCATATATTGAAGGACCGCTGATAGCGCAGTTCACAAGGTTGCGCTTCAACGCCAGATCCGTAACCAAATATTGTAGTGCTTCAAGCGTCATGTTTTTTTGCTTTTTTGGAATATTTTTTTATATTACTCAATATCGCCGCCGCCGTCGCTGTCGTCGCCTATTGAAATCGTCGTATTACCGCGTTGTATTTTCGCTATCTTGCCTTCTTCAAGAGCCTTGTTTCCGAAGGCGAGCGCTGGCCACAAGAACATAAGCCCTACGCTTTCCAATATACTTCCGTCCACTTCTGCATAAGGTGGCGTGCATACACCTGTGATTATTAAGCCGATAGCGATAACAAGCGTACTCCAAAACGCCACAACGTACTGTTTCCTTGCGGTAAATATCTTCATAGTTGCCTCCTTTTAATCGCAGCATAAGTTCCCCTTACCTCCGAGCCATAATCCCGTGTGCACAAACGTCTTCCCAATCTGCGGTGCAACATAAGGCGTGCAGTTGCAGCCGCTTGAAGTGAGTTCAGGGAAACATGGCTTGTTCTGACACAGGTATTTTGAAAGCGCGGTTGCGTACTTTGCGGCTAACCCGTTGTACCTTTGCTGAACAAGCAGAACGTCGTTTATTGAAGGCGCGTTGAGGTTGGTGTCGGAAGCGTGTATAACACCAAGGTTTCGCGTCTTGTAAGCAACCATAAGGGCAAGCACGGCTTGAACTTTCTGTTCCATGTAAGGGGTAACGTAGATATCCAAGAGTTCCTTATAGCAGCTATTTTCCTCATCGTCAATAGTGTCGGTGTTCCCGGTGATAGCGTTGTAAACGAGTTCTTGCAGTTTATACAATAACTCCGAACCGATTATGCTCTGAAGGTGCACTTCCTGCGCCTCTCGGATAGCAGCGCCTACTGTTCCGTCGTCAACGTTTGCGTTAAGGTAGGTTGAAGCCTTCACCGTGTTCGGTGAAATCAAAAAGGTATTTTTAACGTTCTTGTCCATAGTCCTTATTCAGTTTCAAGATTGAAGGGTAATACTTTGATATCGTCCACACCCAAGAGTTTCTTAAGGGCACGCTCTATTTTCCTTTGGATAGGTCCAACAAGGGTTTTCTGCACGAGTTTGAAAGCCTCTGCAAACTCCTGTTCGTTGAAGCCCGTAGTTGCGGTAGGCAAGCCCAAAAGGTTAGGCGTTACACGGAAGGATATGAAGCAGTTCTCACGGGCACTGTCCCTGATTGTCTTGAACCTGTCACTGTCATCCTCCTGGTGAAGCATGTCCACCTTCAATTGGTCTTCGCCTTCCTCTTGGAAGTAAAGGAAGAAAGAGTTTTCCGCGTCAGGCCCGCAGAACTTCGTTTGCAGGCTTTCCTGTATCTTCGCCTTGTCGTCGTCGGTCAAAAGCCCTGTCTTGTTCGGGATTGTAACCATAGACTTGACAGCCATGCCGTTTGACAGGCTGTTCAAAACATACTTGGAAGCGGAAATCTCGGAAAGGCAGTCACGCCAGCAACCACGCCAATAGCAGGTAGGGTACACCTTCCTTGAAGAAGGGTCGCGCCAAACATAAATCTGCGTGTAGGTTTTCGGGTCAACGTTTTCCAAGTTGAAAGCGTCAAATACCTCAAACTTGCCCGTATAGCCGCCCCACTTCTTTGCATAGTAAACCTTCTTTCCGTCGGCTGAAAGCCTGATACGCGAAAAATCAAGGGCATAGAACTCCACGGGCACTCCCAACTTATTGAAAATCACCTGCACCGCGAAGCCGTAAAACTTCATGATATCGGTTGAAATAGCGGAAAGCAAATCCTCCACGGTTTCGCCGCGTCTGTTTATTTCGTTTTTCCAACGTTCCCCGCCCTTGATATCTACGCCGTTACCGCAGATAAAGGTTGAAATACCGTCAATACATGCGCGGGCTGTAGCACTCTCGTTAAAGAGCATATTGATAAAGTCAGGGAACTTGTTGTCAGCGCCCCAGGAAACGTAGGTGTTCGTGTTGGTGTTCTCCGTGTATTCAGGTATCTCCACCCTCTTGCTCTCCACTACGGAGAAAGTAACTTTTTGTCCTTTGTCCATGTCTAACCTTGATAATAAAACGTTTTATTGTCTTCGCGGAACTTCGCTGTACGCTCTATATCGCCGTACTTGAGAATAAACCTTTCAGGACGCAGGTGCTTGACCTTCACGTCCCCGTCAGCAGTTGAAATAACGGTGTCTTCCAGAACGTCCGAAAGCGTGTATTCGCTGTCTGTCCTGTTGTCTATGAAAAGCAGCCCCTCGTACTCGCCTTCCTGTGCACCTTCGGGCATGACAAAGTTGTCAAACACATAGCACAAATAGGTCTCGCTCGTGTCCTCCAAACCCGTTATAAGATATTCCTTGCGTGAAGCAAGATTTTGAAGAAGCAGTGTATAAGCCATGAGTTCCGTTTTCTTTTTGTTTTTTAATAGCTTTTCAAGGGAAAACCGGGTATTTTTGTCGGAAACCTCTTGGATTTTTGGGATTTTTTTCTATTTTAGGCAATATCGTTGATCGCAGACCGTGAAAAAACCTGCGTTTGCTTCAGTTTCGGCGCTGGAAACAAAAAATCCTGCACTATGTTCAGTGCAGGATCCTTTCGGTTAAGAGCGATAGATAATCAGCATGTATCGGTTTTCAAGTTGGATAACCTGCGTTATCTCGCCGTCGGTTGCGTTTATCTCGTTGAGGAACTTTTGCAGTTCGTTACCCCTGCCATAATCCGCTGGGGCTTGAAGGATTGTGTAGTGGTATTTTTTCAAGGCTTAAATAGTTGTCCAAGTGTCAGGGGAAACCCACTCGCCCCACTCGTTCTCTACGAAGTGCCAATCGCCCTTGTACCAAGTTCCGTTGATATTGATTTCAACGCCTATGTATTCAACAAGCTTTTCCTCGTCGTTTACCGTTTCGGTCTTGCGGTAGAAATACTTCAACGGAGCCTCGCAGAAGTTGTTCGTAACGTTTTCGTCCTGATAGACAAATACAAACTTGTTGAACTTCGCAAGGCTACTGAAATTACCAAGCAAATCAGAAGCAATATACCCGTTTGAGTTTATACGGATCTGAAAATCGTCTGCAAGGCTGCCAGCGTTCAGGTTTTCAGCGAAGGTTTGGCTGAAATCTCCGTTAGAGTTGATTTCGTACCCCCTTTGAAGGATAGTTCCACTGTATCTGCTTTGCATAGAACCCGAGAAAGAAACCGGGGTGCTTCCATAGAACCTTGCCACAAATACTTCAAACAAACCCTGATATTCGTCGTTACCCTCGTTTGCTACGAAAAACCTGTAGCTTCCAGCGGGGAAAGAAAGTTCTGAATATTGATAAATCTCCCTATACAAAGCAATCCTTTCAGCCTGTGTCATATTGTTTAGATAATACACTTTAGGCGGTTGATATTCTGTCCAGGAAGTTCCGTTATACAGATATGTAACAGCCATGTGTAATACTGACATGGTTGTTGAAGTGGTGGCGGTAACAACGCCTTCTTCAAAGGTTACGTAAGCGTCAGGGTTGTTAAACAAAACAGTAAATACGGTGCGTTCGCTGTTTATAGTGTAATAGAAATCGTTGCGTTTCCTCAACTCGCCGTTGCAATCGTTATCCCAATCCCAGTAGAAGCCGTTACCGCTGCGATACACCGCAACAGGGTTTGTTCCGTCGTAATATATTTGTGCAACATAGCCTTCTTCAATACTTGAAGCGTCCATCGTATAGCCCGTATAAACTATATGCTCTGTGTATTCCCTGCGATATGCAAGCATGCCTTCAACCGGGTTGGTAATCTCGCTAAGGTCGTCAACGATAACGTAGTTTTGCGCACCGCCCGTTCCACCGCTCACAACAAGCGTATCACCCGAAAAACCAAGCCCTTCGCCTGCCTTTACGGAAATAGTAGTACCAGAAATAGTTATACCGTTCCCTGCGGCAAGGGTGTCCTGTTTTCCTGCAACAGTTTGAGAAAGGGTTTCAACGTTTCCAGACAAAATCCCAATATTCTGCGTATTTGCCGTTGTCTGCCCCGAAACAGTGGCTATATCGGTTGAAAGTCCGCTTAAAATCGCAATATCCTGCGTATTTGCTGAAACAGCGTCCTTGATATCCTCCAAGTCCACCTGAAGCTCGGTGTCGTATTCGTCCAACGCCTCTGCAGTAACTGCGGAAGCAATCCTTGCGGCTTCTTCGGGTGTAACGCCGCTTCCTGAACTTGATTTAATACCGCCGAGGCCCAAACCGCTTGGGATCACAAGAGTTTTGTCTTCTATTGTGTATTTGATCATAATAAAATATTTTTCTTTTTCTGTTTTCTTTTAATATCGGTCGCTATGCAAATAAAAAACCCCTTGCCCAAAAAGGTAAGGGGGGTTAGGCAAAGGGTTTTTTACAGGGGGGGTGATTACTCACCGAGAACCACCAAGTCAGGACGCCTTACGGCTGTGCCAATCATAAAGAGGACACGGAGCATGAACTTCGCTTCCTTTCTGTCAAACCAGAAGTCCACGATATTCTCTGAACCCTCAACGTCAGTACCATAGACAAGGGACATGCGGGGAGCCGCAACCATCTTGCCGGTGCCTTCAAGACCCTCAACAGGGATAAGGCGGATCTTTGAGTTTTCAGGAAGGGTGTATTCCTCCGCAGAAGCGTCAAGGATAGCACGGTTAGCGCAACAGTTAGCGTTGACAGCCTTTGCGTAAGCAGCGAAATCGCTGTTAGAAAGGAAGATATCCACACCATACTTGAGAGCCTTGTGAGGGACTTTCTCAACCATAGCGGCAATCTTTTCGTCGGCAGTCATACCGCTGAAGTCAACAGTAGTAGCACTTGTCACTGCGGAAGCAACCTGTGCAAGCAGACCGTCAAGACCGATAGTGTTGTTACCCTGCCAAACGTCGTGCTCAATAGCCTCGTTGATAGCGGCAATCTGTGAGTTGATATACTCCTGTTCAAAAGGAAGTTTCTCCTGCCCCGCTGCCCAGCGCAAGCCGTGATTGAGGTTTGTTTTCTCAAAATCGCGTTGGCATATTTCTTTCTCAACTTCAGCAGGATTGACCTCAATCTCAACGTTCGTGTAAACGTCGGAGCCGTCAGGATCCCAACCGCAGGCGGAACCGTCACCGAGAACCACGGTGCTGTCAAGCTTCGGAACTGCGTCCTTGTGTTTCACGCCGTACATACCATAGAGGTATCCGACAGTCTTTGACTGCGTAGGGACTTCGGCGATAATCTCGTCCCTGTGGGCGTTGATATAATCCTGGATCAAGCCCTCAAGATTTACAGTAGTAGCCATAATCTTTATTCGTTTTTAATACTTGTTATTTGTCTTGTTATTAAGAAGCAACCTCTGAAACGATAGCGTTGAAGGCTTCGTCTTCCATCCTAATCTCAATAGGAAGATAAGCGGACTGGGCGGAAAGGCTGATATTGTAGCCGTTGAGGTCGTCAAAGGACTGACCTGACTGCGCCGTGCCTTCAGTTGCGGAAGCGTAGCTGTCATAACCGATAAACCACTTCTTTCCGTTATTGTCCTCTACGATAAGGGCGGTAGGATCAGCAGCAAGAGCCGAGAACTCAAGGTGCTTTCTTGCCTCCATCTTTGAGAACTGCAAAGCGGCAACGTTGGTGTAGTAGCGTGTGCCGTTAGCCTCGTCTTTAGTCAGCGTGCTCGTAAGCGAGCCCGTCTGCTTTGCGAAGTTGTAAGCATAGAACTTCGTGTCGCCTGACATGCTGATACCTGTGATTACGTAAGTTTGCTCAACGTCGGTTCCGGAGACAGCAACGTTAAGAACGTTCTCATAGTTAGCAATATAGGCTTTCTTGATACCTGCAAGGTTAGTTTCGCAGGCTGACTGCGGAAGACCCGCAAGTGCATGTAGTGAGCAACCCATAATCTTTAATCGTTTTTATTACTTGTTATTTTTCTTCTTCAAATAGGAAAGCCTTGAAGCCTGTTCCTGTGTTTCCTCTGTGTCTTCCGCAGGATTAGCGGCTGGTTCCTCAACTGATTTCAGCTTTTCCTCAACCACCTCAACCCTTGAAACGAGAGCTGCGATAGCCTCCAAAATATTTTCGATACCTTCACGGAGTTCACCGATACTTTCCTCAAGGCGTGCAAGCCTGTCTTCAACGGTTTCGGTTTCAGTTGGTTCGGGTTCGTCAACAGGTTCCGCCTGCGGTTCTTCTTCCTCGCCCTCAACAGGGGTTTCAGCCGGTTCCTCTGCGGGAGTTTCCTCTGTAGGTGTCTCACCTTCCTCGCTCTTGCGGATTTCGGAAATCTTGCCTTCCGCAACTACGTAAACAACACCCTCTGCCACATACTCACCGTCCGGTGCAGGAAGGATTTCACCGTTTTCGTCCTCCACGAAAACCTCCATACCTACCTCTGGTTCAGCGCCCTCAAAAAGAAGGGTGGCTTTGTCGGTTGCGATAGCGCCACACTTCATAAGAAGGGAGCGCAACGCGATTTTTACTTTCTTACTTATTTTCATGATTATCTGATATTTAATAGTTCAAGCAGTTCGTCAACACTTTCCACTTCCTTGTCAACGGGCACCAGATCAAAGAAGCCTTCAATAGACAGTCCCCTGAAAACCCCGTCTTGCACGGCACGCCATACTTCTTCGTCAGTTATATGGTATTGGAAGAACAAAGCCCCGTCCTCTATATCCTCAAAACCAACCGGGTTGATACCCGTAGCCACGTCCTTGATAAAAATCTGCTCAAGTTCAACCCCGTCAAGCCAAAACTTATCATCGTGCTCTACGTTCACCATATTCTGAAAACCGTTCTTCAGGAACAGTGAAACGATATGTCTGATTTCTTCTTTGGTGACAGTCGCGTAATACTCCCTGCCCTCCATGTCGCGTCTGTAAATAAGGAAGTTCGGGCGCATAACAACGCCTAAAACCCTGTGTTCCGTTTCGTCAAGCGAGAACTTTATCTGCTGGTTTTCCTCTTGTTTTGAGAAAGCGAGCCAGTCCCTTTCCACAGCCGGATATTTCACGAAAGCGATAGCGTAAAGCCCTACGTTATCTTCGTTGACTACAAGCTGATATATTGGAAGATTAGTATTCATAGTCCTTTTGATTTTTAATATTGATCTTTCTAAAAACAAGAAAACAAGACCTCCAAGGGTCTTGTTTTTCTCAAAAATTATTTTATATTACGCAATATCAGAAGGTACTTTCCTGAATCCTGACACGGGCTGCGTTCTGTGCGTCTGTAATATCAGACTCCAAAACATAAACACGAACAGGGTTCTGCGCGTTCGCCTCTGCATAGTCCGCAGGGTTTATGCCATAGGTGTTCACCATAGGTGCTGACTGCGTTATGGTAGGGGCTTCGGTGTTCACGTTGGTGCTGGCCGGTGAGTTGAAGTCGGTAGCAACGATAGTCGCTATCTGTGCAGCACCCATAAGCCCTACAGCAACAGCCCTTGCAACAGCCGTGTAAGGGTCGCCCTTTGACAGTGCGTTGGTTACGGCTGCGGCTGTGTTTATTACCGCTGCAGCAACCTGCAAGCCCTTGACTACCTTGAACTCTTTCTTTGCCTGTTCCTCTGATTTCTTTCCGTTCTTGACCTGTGCCTGCAACAGTTTATCCCAAAGTTCGGCGGTACCGGTGAGTACGTCGGAAGTCGCTGAACCGTACTCGCTCATGAACTTCCCATACCTTTTGCCCCAGTTGTTGAGTATCTTTCCGCGTGCGTCCCACTCTTGCGCCCATGTTGAGGTTTCGTCTGCAAGTATCTTCCTCCACTGTTCGTTTTCGCTTCCGTACACAGCGTCCCAAGAAGTGCCCTTGATATAGGCTTCAAACGGGTTGTCGCTTTCCGCAATAGCGGAATAAATCTGCTTGTCCATGCGGTGCACGAAATCCTGTGCAGCGGCTTTCAGCGTTTCGTCGTCCGAAACGGGCGGGTTTCCAAGCAGCTGGTCCCTCAACTTGTTTGCGGCTTTGAAGTCCTGCTTGTCAACGGCTTCTTCGTAAGCCGCCATAGTGTCGGTTACGAACTTCGTAAGAGCCTTGCTCGTGCTTTCCCTGTTTTCAAGTATCTTGGGTCCGATAGTTTGAAGGGCTGTCATGAACGGTTCCGGCCACTGCTTTGAAAAACTCTTGCTGTCTTTCAGCATGTCCTTGTACATGTCAAGAAGTTCGTCTTCGGTTAACCGCCTGAACTTCACAACCTTTTCAAAATCCTCCGGGCTCGCAATCGTCTGAATAACGTCCTGTGCAACCTTGATATCCCGCTCGTTTCGCATCTTCAATATCTCTGCGTTTTCGCGTTCTATCTCGACCCTGACCTCGCTTTCACCGCGAAGGGTTGCTACAAGTCCACGGTAAACCTCGCGCCTTTCGTCTTCCGCCTTCCTGTCTATCTCAATCCAATCCTTATAGGATTTAAGTTTGTCGGAATACTGTTTCTTGTATTCCTCACGGAGTTTTTCAGTCTGTTGGGCTTCAAGGACGGCACGGGCTGGACCAATCATGGAAGTATCCTTTCCGGCTGCCTCCAAGTCCTTCTGATAGCCTTCAAGGGCTTCAAACAAAGCCGTGTATTCTCTCTTGATCTTTTCAACACCCGTGTACTGGCTGTCAAGGATTTTATCTATTTCTGTCTGCGCCTTTTTCGCTGCGGCTTCAATAGCCTGCATAGCGGCGGCGGAAGCCTTCGCACCTGCGCTCTTGCTGGAGTTTTCAGCGTTGATATCCTCAACCTTGATATCCACGTTGACCTCCTGCATGCTCTGATACAATCCCTTGAGACTGCCGGTAAGGGCTTCAATTTCTTCCTTCGCTTTCTTTATCTGCCTGTTTTCGCCTTTCCAGAAACGCACCCATGCACTGTCACTCTCCATCTGCTTTATACGGGCTTCGATATTTGCGATAGTAGCCTTGGTATCGTTTATCTGAAGCTGTATCTGCGCCTTCTGTTGCTCAAGCAGCTGTTTCTTTGTCCTGCCCTGTGCAGCATAGATTTTCTGCTGTAGTTGAAGTTCCCTGTTCTGTTCCTCAAACCTGTTGGTAAGCCTTTCGTTAGCACCTTCCCACTCCTTGCTCTGCTTCTTGACAAGTCCGAGTTTTTCAGCAACGTTCCCAATCCACTTCGCTATATCCTCCATGTGCGTTACAAGAAGCTGTACGGCACTGACTATAAGCCCAATACCAAGGGCTTTCAAGGCAACCCCAAGGGCGGTGGTGGCAACTGTGGCGCCGGCTTCCGCTCCGGCCATAGCCTTTGTAGCCTCCGCGTTTGTCTGCTTTGCCGCCGTGTCAGCCTTCGTTGCGGCTGCACTCTGCAAGCTGTTTTTCAAATAATCCTTCAACTTTGCAAGCAACCCGCCAAGTCCCTTCAAACCTTGAAGCGCCTGAACCGTGATAGTCAAGGCTTTCATGGCGTCGTTCATGCCGTCGGTGTTCACACCTGCCATGAGCATAAAACTTGAAATAGACTGCAAGCCGTTCCTTAAATCACCGCCTGTCTGTGCAGCCTGTCCCATAGTCCCTGAAAATCCTTCAAGGGCTGATTTATAGTTACCTACGTTTCTGGTATAAACGCCTACGGAAGCGTCATAGTTCTTGAGTTCAGTGTTGTATTTTTCAACCTGTTCCCTTGCCTTTTCCCAAGCGGGATTTAGTTCGCCGTTTATGAACTTCGGAAGGGCACGCCACTCCGTTTTCGCTTCACGGAGTTTTGCGACCAGGTTGTCATAAGAGCCCTCCACACCATCTGCGCCTTTTTTTGTAAGACCCATAACGGTATTTAGTTCCCTTTGTGCAGCCTGCAAGTCGTTGGTAGCCTTCGTAGTATCTTCGCCCGCCTGTCTCATCTTAACGATATCGTCCTTCAACTGCGATATCGCAAGTTTGAGTTCCTTTACTGAAGTAACCCCCTTAACTATGCCGCTGTCATCCGTGCGAAACTGTATGATCGGAGTTTTCTCTAAATCTGCCATATAGAAAATAGTTTATCTCTTTTTTTAATATCAAAGGTCCCGCAAGCGTTTGCAGGACCTTCGGAAAATAAAGTTTGGAAATCTCAAATATTTTTTTATATTAGACAATATCGTCAAGTGTTGGAAATAGTAACGTCTCCGTCTGTGCAGTGGACAACGTTTGTCGCAACACCCGAAAACACTCCGTAATACATGGTAGCGCTGTTGAACTGTGCAACGGTTCCGCCGTAGTATATGTTAGAAAGGTTACTACAGCCTTGGAGGGAATACGCACCAAAGGAAGTGACAGCACCAAGCTTTACGTTTCTCAAACTTTGGCAGTTTGCAAAAGCAGCGGTTCCTAAAACAGTAACTCCCTCCGCTTCTACTGAAATCATATTGAAACAACGTTCAAAAGCACGTTCGTTTATCACAGTACAAACAGTTGATACCTTGAACTCGGTTATAGCCGTGTTTTCAGAAAAACCGCTATTTGCTATTTCGCTTATATTCCCGTCGCACTCAAAGGTATGATAACTGCCTTCGGTTCCTGCGGTGTAGTTTAGCGAAGCCTGGTTGCTGCCAAGGAAAGGATAAGGAACGGTAGGCGTTACCGTTGAGCCTGCTGAACGGGTGTAATAAAACTTGTTAGCCGAAAGTGCAGGGCTTGCTCCCAACTGCGTTATCTGCATGTTCCTTACAACGTCCACGTTATTGTCTGTGTCAGTAACCAGCAGGTAAAAATACCTTGAGGTGGTTCCCGTGTTCGGATCAATAGTCAGGCTGAAACTCCGCGTGTTTCCGCTCATGTTCACGTTTCCGTTGCTGAACAGTGCCCAGCTCTGGTTGCTGTAAGCCCACCAGTTTTCAACGTTTGTAGAAACCATATTGAAGGTAAGCGTACCGCCGCTTGCGGGGAAATCAGTCACGCTTGAAGGGCTTAAAACCATATATGGTCCTTCGCCTGCTTCCTGTTCAACCGTAGTCTGAACAACCGTAGTTCCCAAGGAAGCGTCGCTTACGGCAAGCCACAAATACCTGCTTGCAGTAGTTTCGTTAGCCGCAACATGCAGGTTGAAGGTATTCGTAGTTCCGCTCATGTTCGTGTTGCCGTTGTCAAAGGTAGCCCATGCCTGATTGGAGTAAACCCACCATGTCTCAACGTTCGTGTCAAGGATAGTGAAGGTTATAGTCGCTCCACTGTTCGCAACACCCGTAACCCTTGAAGGCGTAATCACCATATAAGGCATATCCACACCGTCCTGCCTCAAGGCGCTTGAACGGCTCGTGCGTGTAGCACTTTGGATAGTAAGGTAGGCTTCGCGGTAGGTGTTGCCCGTGTTCGCACTCCAAGTACATGTAGTGTTCGTAGTCCCGCTGTCTCCCGTAGTCTGTGCAAGGGTGACAAAGTTGTAGGCACTTCCTGCACTCCAAGGCTTGTCAGCCTCAATAACCACAGGGATAGTAGCACCGCTTGCAGGAACGTTGCCCTGATACTGCATATTGATATAAAGCGTTTCCGCCTGTTGCGAAATAACCACCTTGACACTGGCCGGATCCGCGAAGAACCAAATAACGTAATCCCTCATAGAGCCGCCCCATGTATTGTATCCTATTGTTATAGTTCCGCCCGTAGGAGCGTCCGCGTGGTCTGGGGTAATCGTAAGGTTGTCGTCGCCTTCCGCTATCTCTGCGTACCAAGCACCTCCGTCGGAAGTGGAAACCGTGAAGGTAATCGTCTCGCCTTCCGCAGAAACTTCGTATTTTGACAAAGTTACGATAAGCGTAGGGTCGTAGGTGATATCCTTCGTCAAGTAGTTGTCAGGATTGTTCACCTTGACAAACTCGCATGTAGTAAGTCCCGGCTCGCTGATATTCCAATCGGATATCTTTGAAAGTTTCCACAGGCTGTTGTCAAACACATAGAACTTGCGAAGGTTGTCAACAGTTACCCTGTCTCTCATAAGCACCTTCGTTGTAACCACCCTCGTATCAATATGATACAAATCCCCGATATAGTCCTTCCAAAACTCTTGGTACATAGTGCCTTCGGGCGTGGAAACCGCACCGGGAATATAGAGCGTTTCGGGTTCTCCGAAGTCAAGGGACTTCGTGATAAACCCGCTTCCATGATATATGATATATCTTCCGAAGTGAGGAACATACTGCACATGCAAAGCGATACTGTTGCCCTGTGCGTCCGTCTCGCTGCGGGTGTAGAGCCAGCAGGGCGTGCCGTCGTTTAGGATACTCATGTAGGAGTTGTCGTCCGTTATGTAGTACCCCAAGTCAGCTCCGTTCGGTGCTGACAAATCCTGCATACCGTCAAAGAGCAAAAGTACGTTACCACCGTCGGAAGGGCTGTTGTCAGCCGTGTGCAGTTGAGGTTTTGAGAACAAGTCGAAATAAAGTGCGTTGGATATGCCGCTGAAAGCGTCATAAGTGCCCTGTGCAGCCTTTTCAACCTCGTAGGTATCCGTAGCGTCAACCTCGTTGTAAAGAAGGTATTTATAGCCGTAGAAAGTGTAAGGAAGGCGTTCGGGGTAATCAGGTGAAAAGGCGTAGGCGCTTGACTTTTCCGTGCACTGTACCGCAGACTTGAAAATACTGTCCTTGAACAGGTCTTCGGTATCGGTGTTGAACTGATAGCCCGTGTCCACGAGCGTCTGCCCGTAGTCCTTGCCGTAAACCTTCTTGTAGTTTTCAGCGAACTCGCTTCCTGCGTCCTCAAAGGAATACTTGTACCACTTCTTTTGGAAGGCTACGGGATTTATCTGCAAGTCCTGCCTGTCAACTATCCTTTCTATATCCTGCGTTCCGCCGCTGTAGAAGTTCTCCCTCGTAAGGATATCCACTTCTTTCTTGTCAGGATCCTTGCGGAAATAAAGCCCGAAAATCTTGCAGTAGGAAAGCAGGAAATCGCAAGGCGTGTAATCAGTTGAAAGCAGTGTCTTCTTCGTGAAAAGGCTGTTCGTACGGATTGTCTCGTTTGAGGCGAAAGATATTTTCACGTCTTCAAGGGACACGTTGAAGTTTGTCATGTCCTTCTTGAAATACTGCGTCTGCGAACCTGAAATCTCCCTTCTTTCCCAAAGGGACATGGCGTTGTTAGTGCCGTTGTTTTTCTTGTAGATTTTTGTTATCTCAAGACGGAGCGTGCTTCCAACAGGGATATTTTTAGCGGAAACCACAAGGTCCTTCCCGTTGTCGTTTTTCCACTCGTAGGTGGTGCCGGTGAGTTTGAAGCCTCCGCCGTTTTGGTCGTAGGTGCTTCCGTAAGGTGCAGTCCAGTCGTCAAAATCTTCAAGTTTAGGGAAAACGGGCTGTATCTGTGAGCGTCCGCGTCCGCTTGAAACCCTGCGTGAACCGTAGGCTGCGTCAAGCCACTGCGGGTTTGAGCCAGCAACAGCCTTTCCGAAAGCGTCATAGGCTACAAGTTGGACTATGATACCGCCGTAGTAGTTCACTTCGTAGGGCACGCTGTAAGCGGTAGGGTAGTAAGCGTCAGCCGTGCCGCCGGGAATAACCGCAGAAAGTTTCACCTTCGCCGAAACGCTCAT
>OCVV012857285.1_pt1 | contig 33095 bp, 24 predicted proteins | sample 1539721 | NCBI WGS metagenome assembly OCVV01 (sample SAMN02144230, study PRJEB22623) | gut metagenome | biome: sheep rumen | host: Ovis aries | place: New Zealand | reverse complement strand
CATCGTCAGCACGCTCTGAACAGGAACTTCTGGGAGTTTTGTCACGTAATACGTCATGCCCCAGCCCAAATCCATTTCTTCGAAAGTCATCGGATTGACCGCAGGGATAAGATGCTGATTTCCATGGAAAGGTGCAAACTCCTTCAGTTCAAACTTTGGCACGGTGATAATTGGCATTGGAGCCTTAGGCACAGCAGGCATCTTCTTCCCGTCGTTGTACTTAGCCATCATCTCGCGAAGTTGGTAGAACTTAGGAGTGGCAAGACCATATTCGTTGATAGGCGCATCATAGTCGTAGCTGGTCACGTCGGGAGCAAAGCCTGGGCTGTTTGCACCAGCCCAGTGTCCGAAACTCGTACCGCCGTGCGTCATGTAGAGCGAGAAGCTGATACCCTTCGAAAGCATTTCGTCCATGCCATCCACCATGTCCTTGGCATCGCGGGTTTCGTGGCGAGCACCCCATTTGTCAAACCAACCGCTCCAGAACTCAGAGCACATCTTTGGAGCATCAGGACGGAGCTGTTCGAGGCGACGGAACTGCTGGTCGATGTTGGCACCCGTGCCGAAGTTCATCGTCCACACCAAGTCGTCCAGTCCGTTCTTCTCGAAATTCGAACTCCAGTCGCACTGGAAGAGAGCCAATTCCTTGCCATAGATGCCACGCAGACAATCCCTGATGGCACTCACGTAAGGCTTGTCCTCGCCATAGCTACCATATTCGTTCTCCACCTGCACCATGATGATAGGTCCGCCCTTCTGAATCGTGAGACCAGCGAGTTGTTCACCCACCTTCTCCTCAAAGATTTTCACGCGCTCCATGAAGTAAGGGTCCTGCTCACGCAAGCGGATATCCTTCTTCTTCAAAAGCCACCAAGGCAGACCACCCATTTCCCATTCCGCACAAACGTATGGACCAGGGCGCACAATCACGTACATGCCATTCTTCTGAGCCAATTTACAGAACGCAGCCACGTCGTTGTTGTCCGAGAAGTCGAACTGACCTTCGCGTTGTTCGTGGATGTTCCAGAAAATATAAATACAAATGGTGTTCATGCCTAGTGTCTTTGCCATCTTGATGCGGTGGTCCCAATAAGCACGAGGAATGCGAGGGTAGTGCATTTCTGCTGCCTTCACGATGAACGGTTTTCCATTCAGCATGAAAGAGCCTTTGCCAGCCTCGAAAGTACCCTTGTTCTGTGCCATCATTGGCAAACAGGAAAAGGAACAGAGTAGTAATAAGAATGTTAAAAGTTTCTTCATGAGTCGTAATATTTATCAGGGATATTTTTCAGAAATTTGTTTTTTATCAAGGATTTTAAGGATTTAAAGGATTCCAGACAGAGATGAAAAAATCCTTCTAATCCTTCCAATCCTTGATTTTTCTTAGATTATTATGTCAAAGATTTTAAGGATTTAAAGGATAAGAAAAACTGATTTGAAAAATCCTTCCAATCCTTAAAATCCCTGATGAGTATCATTGATTAAGCCTTGACAGGAATGTCTTCGATTCTCTGTTGATGTCTGCCTCCTTCAAATTCCGTTGAGAGGAATTCGTCCATGATTTTGCGAGCCATCTCGTTGTCGATGAAACGTCCTGGCATCACGAGCACATTGGCATTGTTGTGCTGACGGATGAGATGAGCAATCTCAGGAATCCAACACAATCCAGCACGAATGCTTTGGTGCTTGTTGAGCGTCATAGAAATACCCTCACCACTACCGCACATGGCAATGCCTGGATACACTTCACCCTTCTCGATACCCTCTGCCAAAGCATGTCCATAAGTGGCATAGTTGCAAGAGTCAGGCGTGTAAGTGCCATAGTCCTTGTAAGGGATACCCTTCTCTTCCAAATACTGTTTCACGAATTGCTTCAGTGGGAATGCAGCGTGGTCGCTGGCAATTCCAATGGTTTTGATTTCCATATCTTTTGCTATTTTTAGTTTAAGTTAGTTTACCAGTTTTATGATTTACAAAGATACAGCGATTTTGCCAAAATGCAAAATTCTCACTCAAAAATCTTCACTCCATCATCTCTGCCCAATGCATTCCTGCATAGATAGCGAGAACACCAACCACCACACTCACTCCTATGTATAAAGCGGAGAGGAGAACATCGCCCGTGCGCATCATTGAAAAGGATTCGTTGGCAAAAGTGCTGAAGGTGGTGAATCCGCCACAAAAACCTGTGACGAGCAGCAGTTTCATTTCTGGAGAAACGGAGCCTCGAAGCATCAGTCCCGTCAATAATCCGATGAGTAACGAACCAAGGATATTCACAGTGAAGGTGCCCCAAGGAAATGTTCCCAGGGAGAGTTTTGATATGAGGTAGCGGCACACCGAACCGATAGCACCGCCCAAAGCTACCAATAAGATATTTCGTAATTCCATCGAGTTATTTTTGAGAATCTGAAAGTTTCAGCAAAAGTAATGAATTTAAATGAAACCACAAAAAATAAACCAACTCTACACCAGTTCGGGATAAGAAAGGGGATTGTCTGCATCGCTTTGGTGGATTGTCTGCGGTAGTTTTGGGGATTATCAGACCCTCACATGTGGATATTCTGAACCGCTCCTTTGGATTTAACTAGTTGCCGAGGGCTCGTTATCGAATCAGCGAGGGCTCGGCGTTGCGATAACGAAGGCTCGCCGTGTTAACGTTGAGGGCTCGGCGTTTCAGTAAAATCAAAGGAAAACGCCAGAACATCCGAAGGAATGGTTCTGAAGATTCGAAGGATAGATTGGCTTTCGCCGAGCTGAAGGTACAGAAGAATCAAAGGAGTGTGCCAGTATTCGTTCACTACTTTATCTTTTCCTGAATTCCTTGGGTCCCATGCCACGCATCCTTCGGAAGAACTTGGAGAAGGAGGCTTGGTCGGCGAAGTGGAGATTCTCAGCAATTTGGTTGATGGATGCCTCTGTAGTTTGAAGCTGATAGGTGGCTTCCATGAGTAGCAGACGATTCAGATAGGCAACTACGGTGTCGCCCGTGATGCTTTTCACGACGCGCGAGAGATAGATAGGGGTGATGTGAAGGCGGTCGGCATAGAATGCGAGGTTACGATGCTCGATGAAATGCTGATGAGCCAATTGAATGAAGTCGGTGAACAGTTGTTCGATGCGCTCTGAATAGCGTCCTTGTCGGATACTACGCTCCTGAATGTCCATGAGGTCGAGCAAGAAAAGCGTGTAGAGGGTGTTGAGGACATCGCGCTTGAATTGATGCGGTTTTTGCTGATAGTCCAGAATCTGTCGCATGATGCTGACGAGATGGTCTGCGTCGGTAGGAGAGAGAGCCAGTTTGTGTTCGTCGAGAATCATGATGGAGAAATAGGTGGCATGAATCATTAGTCGTACGATGGGCGAGGAGAGGGTGAGGTTCTCATCAGCCAACAAGCAAATGCTTCGATAGTCGTCGGTGCCACTGAGGATGGTGCAGGTAGCTCCTGGTATGTAGCAATAGAGGTCGCCTGCCGAGAGATCCACCTCGCTACCGTTGTGGATGAGACTGAGATGCCCATGTGTGACGATGGTGAAGGTGTAGCAGGCAAGTGTGTCGTTCATGTTGTTGGTGAGGAATGTCTCATCGAGTTTATTTTCGCGACAGAATATTTTGCAGTCGGGTTCACAATCGAAACCGCCTACGTCATGAAGAAATTCTGCTAATTGATACATCTAGAAAAATTAAAAGTGAAAAATTAAAAGTGAAAAATGCCTTCCGGATGAAATCGCTTCACGCTCCACACTTCACGCTTCACGTTCCACGCTTCAAGTACTAACCGAAATTCCCGCAAAGATAACAAAAATAATCCATAAAAGTTTGTTTCAGACTAATTTTGTTTTGTGAGAAATGAATCAGCTACTGAAATAAGAACTATCTTTGCAAAAACTAAATTATTGAATGGAACTTATGAAACGATGGATAACCTTCATATTAGGATGGCTTATTGGTGTTTCTGCCTTTGTGACCTTTGCCATAGAAAAAAGTTTTCCGATTGTTTCGGAGCAAGACAATGGACAATGGTTCGCACTTTTTCAGCAAAGGCAGGCAGCTTCGTTGTGGACTGATGGACAGGATGATTGTTATGATGACACGCTCCTCGAAGGCAAGTGGAGCCATTATTTCAATTGGTATCCCAACTGGTATCTCGATGGAAAGCGCGAGGTGATGCAAGTGGCAGATGCAGCTCTGCTCAGCAAGGCAACATCTTCTCCTTCGTCACAGCTCTTGTTTCAGCAGCGTGAGGGTTATCGAAGAGAAAAGATGCAACTTTCTTTTATTTCAGACAAACTTTACCAACAGGGACAATAGTTTGGTTTGTTTTAGACAAATTTTGTTTTGTATTGTATGGCGATAATTCGAAAAAAATAACTTATCTTTGCAGTTGCAAATATTTTCTAACACTCTAACTATAAAAAAGCTATGGATAAGCAAAAATCGATTTAAGCATTACAGTTTTTCGTAACAGGACTTTCAGAAGGAGCATTTGTGCACAAGTTGCAGGGACAGATGTTCAAATCGCAAGGATTCACCAAATTGGGTGAGAAGTACATGGACCATTTCTCAGAGGAAATGGGCTGGGTTGAGAAGTTTGTTGACCGTATCCTCGACCTTGGTGGAGAAATCAAGGCTGAAGGTATGAAGCCACGCGAACTGGTGTGTGACCCAGTGGAATACCTCAAGGCAGACCTCGCCATTCAGGTGGCTGGTGTTGACTTGCTCTACAAGTGCATGGAAACTCTCATTGGCGACCCTACCACTTACGACATCATGAAGGGGTATCTTGCTGACGAGGAAGAAGACCTCTATTGGAGTCAAGGTCAATTGGAATTCATCGACAAGGTGGGTGTGCAGAATTGGCTCATGATGCAAATTTAATAACGACAAATAACAGTTCAATATGGAAGGTATCAAAAAAGTATATGACTTCTTGGAAGATGCCAAGACGTTTTATTTAGCAACCGTTGAAGGCGACCAAGCTCGTGTACGACCATACGGCGCTATGTTGTTTTTCGAGGACAAAATCTATATCATGGCATTTGGCAAGACCAACGCTACTCGTCAGATTGCGCAGAACCCAAAGGCAGAGATTTGTGCGTTCAAAGGCATGACGCTCCGTATCGAGTGCAAACTCATTGAGGACAATCGCCCAGAAGTAGGTAAAGCACTTGTTGACAAGATGCCTGTGCTGAAACCAGCTCTCGGTGAGAATGGCGAAAATGGCGTGATGTACTATCTGTCGGATGCCACTGCTTGCTTCTTCAAGATGATGGAGTTGGTAGAGACCATTAAGTTTTAAATCCTCGTAATAAAACTGAAAAACATGAAAGAAAAAGTATTACAGTGCATGCTTGAAGCTGGCAAACCTGTTTCGGCAGGCGACGTGACAAAGGCTTTGGGCGCTGACCGCAAGGAAGTGGATAAGGCTTTTACTGAACTGAAGAAAGAAGGCGCTATCGTTTCCCCTGTTCGTTGCAAGTGGGAACCAGCTAACAAATAGAAAGGGCATCCAGCCCCCTCCAACTCCCCCAAGGGGGAGGGTTACCATTCGGATAGCTTCTCTTCCCCCATTGGAGGAGTTGGAGTGGGTTATCATTTCATTTTCTATGGATATTAAAGCAATTAAAATGTTCGACGGAGGCTTCATGACGCAAGCCTTCGCATTTGGAGGTGAAGATGCCAAAGGAACTTACGACGATCAGATTCTGTATCGTAGTTCTTTGCAGAATTTCCTCATCGACACAGGCGAGGAAGTGATACTTGTGGACACTGGTTTTGAGAACGGATTTGCAGCTCCTGCCAAGAAACTCGGTGCTCCGCTCTATATGGGTAAGAAGGTTGGCGACTATATGGAGTCATTCTCAGCTCTTGGCTACCAACCCGAACAAGTGACGAAGATTCTCATTACCCATAAGCATCCTGACCACTCTGGCGCCCTCAAGTATTTCCCTCATGCCAAGGTTTATGTGGGTCCTGAGGATGCCGATGCCTTGAAGTTGGAAGGCGAGAACATCGTTCGTTGCACATACAAAGATGGTGCTTACGAAAACTTCCCTGCTTCAGAGACCGTCGCTCCTGGCATTCATTTCATCAAGGCTGTGGGACATACGAAAGGCAATAGCATCGTCATTGTTGAAGATGGCGACCTTTTCTATATGTTCCATGGCGACGTCACCTATTGTGATGCGGCACTGAAAGCCAACAAACTGAGTATCGTCTTCGAGGACATCAAGGCAGCTCGTGACACACTCGACCGTGTGCGCGAATTCATTGCCCATCATCCTACCGTCTATCTCTCCACCCACTGTCCAGAGGGTTATGAGAACTTGGAAATGAAGCGCATCATGAAACTCTAAGGTCGTTTCAAGCACAGAGGTGCGGTGATAGAGCTGCAATTCTGAATATCAATCCGCAGATTCTGAGTGAATTTGCGGATTAATTTGTATATTTGCACTGCCATAGATTCTTGACAGGCACTTATTGTAGGACTCAAAAATGTAGGAAAATGACAGATTTCAGACCCATGAGGCGTAATCGCCAACAACTATCGGAGGAAGAGAGTATAGGGATATTGCAGAAGGCAACTTCTGGCGTGTTGGCTCTGTTGGGCGACAATGGCTATCCTTACGCCGTACCCATTAGTTATGTGTATGCTGATGGTAAGATTTATTTCCACAGTGCCCTGAGCGGGCATAAGGTGGATGCCATCAGGAGTTGCGACAAGGCATCCTTCTGTGTTATCGAGCAAGATGATGTGAAACCAGAGAAATACACAAGCTTTTTTCGTAGTGTCATTGCATTTGGAAGAATACACATAGAAGAGGATGAAGCTGAGAAGTTGGCAATAGCTCGACTACTTGGCAATAGATACAACCCGAATCATGAAGATGCTCTTCAAAAAGAAATAGAGGGAGGGTTGTCAAGAATGTTGGCGATTCGATTGGATATCGAGCATTTAACGGGGAAAGAGGCTATTGAATTGGTAAGGCAAAGAGGGGATAGATGAAGGATGGACCGAAGGCAGAACCTTCGGGGACGGTGGCGCGGATGGAGGAATAGGCCGAAGGCGGAACCTTCGGGAACGGTGGTGCGGATGAGGATGGACCGAAGGCGGAACCTTCGGGGACGGTGGCAGGAATGGAGGAGGGGATTAAGAATTGGAAATGGATTGGGAGTAGAAGTTGATGAATGATTGGTTGCAAAGACGGATGCCGCCAGGGGTGGGATAGTTGCCAGTGAAGTACCAATCACCGTGGTGGTGAGGACAGGCGGCATGGAGTCCTTCGATGCTTTGGAAAACCAGTTCGATGGGAGTGGTAACGCCTGCGGGACGAAGCATCTCTACCATTTTTTCGTTTAGTTCTTGGGTAGTGAAAGGTTGATAGAGACGTTTCACCGGGAGAGATTGGTCGGCAGGAACCTTCTGTAGTTCGGCTTGGCATTGGTGATAGACTTCTGTGAGTAATTCATCCATTCCTCGTTCTTGCAGGAGAGCGATGCAAGAACGAAAGGCGATGAACTCGTCGAGGTTAGCCATGTCGATGCCATAGAAATCGGGATAGCGAATTTGTGGTGCACTGCTGACAAGAACGATTTTCTTGGGATGGAGACGGTCGAGAATCTTGATGATGCTCTCCTTGAGTGTCGTACCACGGACGATGCTATCGTCAATGACAACAAGGTTGTCTTCGTTGGGACGAACCACACCATAGGTAATGTCATAGACGTGGGCGGCAAGGTCGTTGCGCTCTTCTTGTCCGTCTGTGATGAAGGTACGCAGTTTGATGTCTTTCCAAGCTATCTTCTCGAAACGCACGTCGTGTCCTTGACGCATGAATCCGTGGAGGAGACCGTAATAAGCCACTTCGGCGGTGTTGGGGATGAAGGAGAATACGGTGTTTGAAACATCGTTATGGATGGCAGAAGTGACGGCAGGAACCAATTGTTCACCAAGGCGCTGGCGTTCACGATAGATGTCGCGGTCGTTGCCACGACTGAAATAGATGCGCTCGAAAGAACATGCCGAGGCCCCCTCCAAACCTCCCACGAGGGGGAGAGAAGAACGTGAAGCGTGGAGTGTGGAGCGTGAAGCGTGAAGCGTGGAGCTTGGAATGATTTCAGATAGCGTGATTTTTCCCTGACGATTCACGATGAGAGCGTTGCCTGGTGGCAGTTCGCTAATATCTTCAACTTGGAGGTCGAAGGTGGTTTGGAGGACGGGACGCTCTGAAGCAAGTGCTACGATTTCGTCATCTTGATAGTAGAAGGCAGGACGGATGCCCCTAGGGTCGCGCATGGAGAAGAACTCGCCTGAGCCTGTTAATCCGCAGATGACATAACCACCATCGAATTGAGGCATCGTGGTTTTCAGTACGTTTGCCATCTCCACATGCGAGTCAATGTAGTTGGTGATAGCAGTGTCTTTCAGTCCTTGCTCCTTGGCGATGGCATAATTGCGCTCCACTTCACGGTCTAAGCGGTGTCCCATCAGTTCGAGCATGATGTAGGAGTCGCTGTAGATGCGAGGAAATTGTCCTTGTTGCGTGAGTTGTTTGAACACCTCGTCTATGTTGGTCATGTTGAAGTTTCCACAAAGACAGAGGTTTTTGGCACGCCAGTTGTTGCGACGCAGGAAAGGATGGACGAAGGTGAGTCCACTCTTGCCCGTAGTGGAATAGCGAAGATGTCCCATGAGGAGTTCTCCCGCAAAGTTATCATGGGTGTGCGAGAAAATCTCCGTGATGGCATCCTTGCCTTGTGCCTTTTCACGAAACATATATTCCTGTCCTGGCACAGCTTCGAGGTGGACGGAAGCGATGCCCGCTCCCTCCTGTCCTCGGTTGTGCTGCTTCTCCATCATCAGATAAAGTTTGTTCAGTCCATAGTGGCGTGTACCATATTTCTGCTCATAATACTCAATTGGTTTCAGTAAGCGAATCATAGCCACACCGCATTCATGCTTCAAAGGCTCCACGAGGGTGTTCTTAAATTAAAAATTAAAAATGAAAAATTAAAAAAGCAAATGATAACTGCCGTCCAGATGGCATTCTCCTCCCCTCGGGGAGGACGGGAGGGGACCTCAGTAGGCTTGCTCATGTACTCCACTCACGGCACGGCCGCTTGGGTCGTTGAGCTTTTTGAAGGCTTCGTCCCATTCACGAGCGATGGCGGTGGAACAAGCAACGCTGGCTTCCTGTGGCACGCTGCGGGCAGCGGAGTCGCTTGGGAAGTGCTCGGCAAAGATGCTGCGGTAATAGTATTCCTCTTTGTTCAACGGAGTGTTGATAGGGAAACGCTCAGCAGCGTGTGCCATTTGCTCGTCGGTCACTGCTTCGGCTGTGATATGCTTGAGTGTGTCTATCCATGAATAGCCCACACCATCGCTGAACTGTTCTTTCTGTCGCCAGACAATTGCTTCGGGCAACATGTCTGCAAAAGCTTCACGGAGGATGCGCTTCTCCATGGTTTGTCCTGGACACATCTTTGCTTCGGGGTTCGTGCGCATTGCCACGTCGAGGAATTCTTTGTCGAGGAATGGCACACGACCTTCCACGCCCCATGCCGACAGACTCTTATTGGCACGCAGGCAATCGTACATGTAGAGTTTGGAGAGTTTTCGCACGGTTTCGTCGTGGAAATCCTTGGCACTCGGTGCCTTGTGGAAGTAGAGGTAACCACCAAAGATTTCGTCGGCACCCTCACCCGAAAGCACCATCTTGATACCCATCGACTTGATGACGCGGGCAAGTAGGTACATTGGTGTGGAGGCACGAACAGTGGTCACATCGTAGGTCTCGATGAAATAGATGACATCGTGGAGGGCATCGAGTCCCTCTTGGATGGTGTAGTTGATTTCGTGGTGAACCGTTCCGATGTAGTCGGCAACGAGACGTGCCTTCTCCAAATCTGGTGCACCTTTCAGTCCTACGGCAAAGGAATGGAGGCGTGGCCAATAGGCACGTGTCTGTCCGTTGTCCTCTATGCGGATTTCGGAATAGCGTTCAGCAATGGCAGAAACGATACTGGAATCGAGTCCGCCGCTGAGCAATACACCGTATGGCACATCGGACATCAACTGGCGCTTCACGGCTTGGCGGAGAGCCTGACGGATTTCTTCTTCGTCGGAACCGTTGTTCTTGACGGCATCATATTCCATCCAGTCGCGCTGGTAATAGCGCTTGATGCCTGGATTCTTGCTCCAATAATAATGACCTGGTAGGAATGGCTCGTAACGTTCGCACTGTCCTTCGAGGGCTTTCAGTTCAGATGCCACATAGACGGTTCCGTCGGCATCGTAACCTATATATAAAGGTATCACACCGATAGGGTCGCGAGCAATCAGGAATTCGTCGTTCTCATGGTCGTAGAGTGCGAAGGCAAAAATGCCACTGATTCGCTCCAGGAAAGGAGGAAAAGCGTCGGAGTCGGTGGAGGTGAGGGATGCTCTCCACTCTCGGTAAAGAGCAAGGATGACCTCGCAGTCGCTGCCCGTTTGAAACTCATATCTGCCTGCAAATTGTTTTCTGATTTCCTGATGATTATAGATTTCGCCATTCACGGCAAGCACCTGTTTGCCATCGGGCGAAAAAAGAGGCTGCTTACCACTTTCGGGGTCCACAATACTCAGTCGTTCGTGCGCCAAGATGGCTGAACCACCACACCAGATGCCACTCCAGTCTGGTCCGCGATGACGAAGTTTCTGACTCATTGACAATGCTTTCTGTCTCAGTTGGGGAGTCTGCTCCTTCAATTGAAAAATTCCTACTATTCCACACATGATGAGATTTACTATTTACGGATTTACTATTTACAGATTTGCGATTTACTTTTTCCCTTTGTATTCTTAAATATAAGAAAGATAAAGATAATTTGTTTGGGCGGGATATTCTGCAGCAAGGGTATCTACTTGATTGACAGTAGGTACGATGTCGAGTTCTTTGCGCCATCGACGGATGGTGAGTCCTGACTCCTCATGGCTCATGAAAGCCTCTAATCCGAGGGCTCGACCAATTTGGAAGTCGGAGAAACCATAGACTTTCGCCTCGTGGAGCAAATCAACATACTCTGGTGCTTCGAGGTATTCAAGGAGTTCGCTCTGTTCCATCAACTGCGTCAGTTCGGAGAGATGACCGAATTGATGGAGATGTTCGTCGATACTAACGATATGACGAAGTTTAGCAAGGAACCAGCGGTCAATCATCGTGAGTTGATGAATCTGCTCATCAGTGTAACCCATTTGCATTGCCTTCGAAACAACGAAAATACGCATGTCGGTAGGAGCATGGAGAGCACCATCCACATCACGGATGCGAAGCTCGTGATTTTCTACAAAGCCATGCATACCTTGGCTAATCATGCGAAGTCCCTTTTGCAATGCCTCTTCGAAAGTGCGACCTATAGCCATCACCTCACCGACGCTTTTCATGGATGAACCCAATTCGCGTGCTACGCCGTGGAACTTCGAGAGGTCCCAACGCGGAATCTTACAAACCACATAGTCGAGGGCTGGCTCAAAGAATGCGGAAGTGGTCTGTGTGACTGAATTCTTCAATTCAAACAAACCATAGCCAAGACTGAGTTTGGCAGCCACAAAAGCAAGTGGATAGCCAGTCGCTTTCGACGCCAATGCGGAGGAACGCGAGAGGCGTGCATTCACTTCAATGACACGATAATCCTCCGAAGCAGGGTCGAGTGCATATTGCACGTTGCACTCACCGACAATGCCGATGTGGCGAATGATCTTGATGGCGAGCGCACGCAATTTATGGTATTCGCTGTTGGTGAGCGTCTGACTTGGTGCGACGACAATGGATTCACCCGTGTGAATGCCCAGTGGGTCGAAGTTCTCCATGTTGCATACGGTGATGCCGTTGTCATATTGGTCGCGTACCACCTCGTATTCTATCTCTTTCCATCCCCGAAGTGACTTTTCCACGAGGACCTGAGGCGAGAAGGAGAAAGCTGTCTCTGCCAATCGGGTGAGTTCCTCTTCGTTGTCGCAAAAACCACTGCCTAAACCGCCGAGTGCATAAGCAGCGCGAAGGATAACAGGATAGCCCACAGTGCGAGCTGCCTGTTTTGCTTCTTCAATGGACTCACAGGCTTCGCTCTTGATGGTCTTCACATTGATTTCGTTCAGTTGATCCACGAATAGTTCGCGGTCCTCGGTGTTGATGATGGCTTGAACGGGCGTGCCTAACACACGTACATCATAACGTTCCAATACGCCACTTCGATAGAGTTCCACACCGCAGTTGAGCGCTGTCTGTCCGCCAAAGGAGAGGAGGATGCCATCGGGACGTTCCTTTTCGATGATACGCTCCACGAAAGAAGGTTTCACTGGTTGGAAATAAGTCTTATCAGCAACCCCTTCCGAGGTTTGCACTGTGGCGATATTTGGATTAATCAGTACGGTCTGGATTCCTTCTTCACGCAGTGCCTTGAGTGCTTGTGAACCTGAATAGTCGAACTCGCCAGCTTCACCAATTTTCAATGCTCCCGAACCCAGCAGTAATACTTTTTTTATCTTGTCATTCTTCATAGTTTCGCAATGAATTCGTCAAACAAAAATTCTGTATCTGTTGGTCCGCTGCATCCTTCGGGATGAAACTGTGCCGAGAACCAAGGCTTTGTGATGTGGCGAATGCCCTCGTTGGAACCGTCATTCATATTGATGAATTGCTCTTTCCAATCCTTTGGCAATGTCTTTGCATCCACAGCATATCCGTGGTTTTGTGGCGTAATAAAACAGCGATTGCTGCCCACGAGTTGCACAGGTTGATTGTGGGAGCGATGACCGTATTTCAGCTTATAGATTGACGCACCTGCAGCCTTAGCCAATAGTTGGTTGCCGAGGCAAATGCCGAAGATGGGTTTGTTCGTTTGTGCCATGAAGCGTTTCAGAATGTCTATCGCTTCACCGCATCGGTTCGGGTCGCCAGGACCATTACTAAGGAAAAGACCGTCGAAGTCGAGATGAGTGTAATCGTAATTCCAAGGAACACGAATGACTTCCACATCGCGGTTGATGAGGCATCGGATGATATTTGCTTTCACACCACAATCCACCAGCACCACCTTGCGACGGGCACCTTGGTTGTAACGGATGACTTCGTGACAGGAAACGCGCTCTACCCAGTTGGTGGAAGCATAATCACTTTCGTCTGATTCGGAAATGGATTCAAAGGGGGTGATGATTCTTCCTTTCATCACACCTTTCTCACGAAGAATCTTCGTTAATCTGCGCGTGTCGATACCAGAGATGCCAGGAATGTGCTCACGCTTCAACCAGTCGGCAAGGCTTTCATGAGCGTTCCAATGAGAATAGGCACTGCTGTAGTCGGCTACGATGAGTGCTTTGGCATGTATGCGGTTGCTTTCCCATAATTTGGGGAGCGGTTGTTCTGTTGGTTGGGATTGTATCGCATTCTCAAGTTCATCGGATGGGACTCCATAGTTGCCGATGAGTGGGTAGGTCATCACCAGTAATTGTCCTGCATAGCTGGGGTCGGTCAGACTCTCGGGATAACCTGTCATGGCTGTGCAGAACACCACCTCGCCTTCGGTTGCTCCATCGTAGCCGAAGGACAACGCATCGAATGTGGTTCCGTCTTCCAATATCAGTCTTGCTTTCATAAATATCTTTTTTCCTATTATCTTCTCTCGCCCTATTCAATAAATCAACGGGCTTTTCAGAGATGTCGATAAACACTAAACGGTTCTCGAAGTGAGGCTCGTTTTGATAAAGTCCATAAATAGAGGATGGGGTTGCAGGACAGTACTTTGATATTCGGGATGGAATTGTGTGCCGATGTACCAGCGATGTTTGGGAATCTCCACAATTTCCACGAAGTCGGCATCGGGATTCTTTCCACTACCCATCATGCCGTTTTCCTCGAATGTTTTCAAAAAGGCATTGTTGAACTCATAGCGATGGCGATGGCGCTCACGGATGAGCCTTTCGCCATAGATGCTTGCTACACGCGAACCCTCCACCAATTCACAATCGTAGGCACCAAGTCGCATCGTTCCACCCATTTGTGAGATGTTTTTTTGTTCCTCCATCAAGTCGATGACGTAGTTCGTTGCTGCTTTGGCTTGAGAATCGGTGACGAATTCGTGGCTTGTAGCATCTTTCATGTTTAGCACATTTCGAGCAAATTCAATGACCATGATTTGCATGCCCAAACAAATGCCGAAGCAAGGGATGTTGTGCTCTCGTGCATATTGTGCTGCGAGTATTTTTCCCTCAATGCCACGATGTCCAAAACCAGGACAGATGACGATGCCATCTTGCTTTTGGAGCATATGGAGGAAATTGGAATTGTCTGAATTCTCGGCGTTCTCGGAGAAATCTGAATTCATAAAAGTGAGTTGGATGGTTCGGTGATGATAAGTGGCTGCATGGCTAAGGCTTTCACTGATACTTTTGTAAGCATCTTGCAAATCGTATTTGCCCACCAATCCAATGCGCACAATGTCTTTTGCCGAGCGACGCAGTTCCAAGAAATGATTCCAAGGACCCAGACTTGGGGTTTCTCCCACGGGGATTCCCATCTTGCGAAAAATGGCAGCGTCGAGTCCTTGCTTCTGCATGTTCACGGGCACCTCGTAGATGCTTGGCAAATCTTCGCTTTGGATGACACATTCCAAATCTACATTGCAGAATCCTGCCACTTTGCTACGGAGATGATTGTCCAGATGTCGTTCTGTGCGGAGAATGAGAATATCGGGCTGAATACCAGCCGATTGCAGCTCCTTCACACTGTGTTGTGTGGGTTTCGTCTTTAACTCACCAGCAGCCTTCAGATAAGGTACGTAAGTAAGGTGAACAAAGACAGCATCCTTGCCCAATTCCCATTTCAGTTGGCGGATAGCTTCCAAGAAAGGGGCACTCTCGATGTCGCCAATGGTTCCACCAATCTCGGTGATGATGAAGTCGTAGGGTGGGGTTGCCTTTCCTTTAGGAACAAGCGACAACTGCTGAATGCGTCGTTTGATTTCGTCAGTGATATGCGGTACCACTTGAATGGTGTGTCCCAAGTAGTCGCCACGCCGTTCCTTGTCGATGACTGCTTGGTAGATACGCCCTGTGGTTTGAGAGTTATAGCGAGTGGTCTGAATCCCTGTGAAGCGTTCGTAATGCCCTAAATCGAGGTCAGTTTCCATTCCGTCTGCCGTCACGTAGCACTCGCCGTGTTCATAGGGATTCAGTGTTCCTGGGTCTATGTTGATATATGGATCGAATTTCTGAATGGTAATCTTGTAGCCTCGTGTCTGCAACAGTTTGCCGATGGAGGCAGAGATGATTCCTTTGCCCAGCGAACTGACCACACCACCTGTCACAAAGATATATTTGCTCATAGAAAAATGAAGAATGAAAGCCTCACCCCCAACCCCTCTCCGAAGGGCGAGGGGAGTAGAATGAAGAATGACTGCTCGTTAGTTATTTTACTTTTTCATTTTTAATTTCATATCCACCTCTTGGGCTGTCTGCTTGCCGCTTGCGATGGCGCGGACAACAAGGCTGGCACCCGATTTCGAGTCGCCGCAAACGAAGACATTATCAGGATAATCGGGATGTTCGGGCTTTAGGAATCCCATAGCCAAAAGCACAAGTTCAGCCTTGATGATTTCGGGTTCACCCTTTTCCACCATCAGTGGACGTCCACCTTCAGGATTGGGTTTCCAATCGATTTCCTGCACACGCACACCTGTCAGTTGTCCATCTCTGCCAAGAAATTCAAGTGTGTTGATATTCCATCGGCGAACACAACCTTCCTCATGCGAAGAAGTGGTCTTGAAAGTACGAGGAAAGTTTGGCCAAGGGTTATTAGGGTCTTCAGGACCGATAGGTGGTTTAGGCATGATTTCAATCTGTGTCACACTTTTGGCTCCCTGACGATGAGCTGTGCCGATGCAGTCGCTACCTGTGTCGCCACCACCGATGACGAGCACGTTCTTTCCTTTGGCCGTGACCCGTTCTTCCTTTCCAAATTCCATTCCTGCCAGCACTCGGTTCTGCTGGGAAAGCATTTCAAGAGCGAGATGAACACCATGCAGTTCACGACCAGGCACATTCAAATCGCGTGCTGTGGGTGTGCCAGTGGCAATGACGAAGGCGGAGAAATCGGAGTTCTTAGCGAATTCAGAGAACTCGGTGATTTCAGCTTTATACTTGAACTCGATTCCTTCTTCCTCAAGAATCGCAATGCGGCGGTCTATGATGGTCTTGTTCAATTTGAAATTAGGAATGCCGTAGCGGAGTAGTCCACCAGCCGCTTCGTTCTTCTCAAAGACTGTGACGCTGTAGCCCATCAGATTCAAGTCATGGGCAGCGGCAAGTCCAGCAGGACCCGCACCAATGACAGCAATGCGCTTGCCATTGCGTACAGGGTGATGAATGGTGATGTAGCCTTCACGAAAAGCACCTTCTATGATGGCACATTCATTCTCACGGTTGGTGGTTGGCTCATGGTTGAAGAGGTTGAGTACGCAAGCCTTTTCACACAAGGCGGGACAGATTCTGCCCGTGAATTCAGGAAAAGGATTCGTGCTCGACAAGAGTCGATACGCCATTTCCCAATCGCCTTGACACAGTGCTTTGTTCCATTCTGGTGCTTTGTTGCCCAATGGACAAGCCCAATGGCAGAAAGGCACACCGCAATCCATGCAGCGCGAAGCCTGTTGTCGGCGGTCGCGCGAGTTGAGCGTTTGTTCTACTTCTCCAAAATCGTGTATCCTGTCGTGTATTGGACGGTAACCAGCCTCTTGACGAGGTACCTCCAAAAATGCTGTTTGTTTTCCCATCTTAATAATCCCTTTGAACGTCTGCTATTTTCTGTTGAAGTTTTCTCATCTGTTCCTCTTGCAATACTCGTTTGTATTCGATAGGTACGATTTGTATGAACTGTTCCACATAGCGAGGCCAGTCGTCGAGCATGGTACGTGCCAATTTCGAACCCGTGTAGAGATAATGCTGGCGGATGAGTTCGTGTAGTTCTTTCCTATATTGTGTCTCTTCGACAAGGTTGATTTCCACCATGTCCATGTTGCAATAGTAGTCAAAAGAGCCGTTACGATTCCAAACGTATGCCACACCACCACTCATACCAGCTGCAAAGTTACGTCCCGTCTCACCGAGTACGACAACGCGTCCACCAGTCATGTATTCACAGCAGTGGTCGCCTGCACCCTCAATGACAGCAATAGCACCCGAGTTGCGCACACCAAATCGTTCGCCCACCTTGCCATTCACATAGAGTTCGCCGCTTGTGGCTCCGTAAAGACCCGTGTTTCCCGCAATCATATTGTCCTCGGCTTGGAAGTTGCTTCGTGCAGGTGGCAGGATGGCAACACGTCCACCCGAAAGACCTTTGGCAAAGTAGTCGTTCGTCTCTCCTTCCAGTCGGAAGCTTACGCCATTGACGAGGAATGCGCCGAAACTCTGTCCAGATGAACCTTTGAATCGTATGTTGATAGTGTCTTGTGGAAGTCCCTTCTCACCATATTTTTTAGCAATCGTTCCCGAAAGCATGGCACCCACGGCACGATTTGTATTCTTGATGGCATAATCGAGATGCACTTCTTCTTGATGTTCTATGGCATTCTGTGTTGCCTTGATTATTTGGAAGTCGAGCACATCGCCGAAATCGTAAGGCAAATCCTCAGTGTGGTGCATGATGCCGCTTTCTTGATAAAGCATCCTACTCAAATCAAGCACAGAAGGCTTTTGCTCAATGAGCTCGGTGTGCCCGATGATGTCGTTCAAACTGCGTGCACCCATTTGCGCCAGATACTCGCGTACTTCTTCAGCCAAGAAGGTGAAGTAGTTCACAAGATGCTCGGCACGACCTAAGAAATGTTCACGCAGACGTGGGTTCTGAGTTGCCACACCCATCGGACAAGTGTTTTGATTGCATTTGCGCATCATCACGCAACCCAATACGATGAGGGCTGTGGTGCCGAAACCGAATTCGTCGGCACCGAGCAATGCCATCAGAATCACGTCGCGACCCGTCTTGATTTGTCCATCTACTTGCAAACGAACTTGTGATCTGAGTCCGTTCTTAACGAGAGTCTGTTGTGTTTCGCTCAGTCCGATTTCGGGTGAAATACCTGCAAAACGCATGGAACTGGCAGGCGAAGCACCTGTTCCTCCTTCGGCTCCACTGATGACGATGAGGTTGGCTTTTGCTTTGGCAACTCCCGCCGCAATGGTTCCCACGCCACTCTCCGAAACGAGTTTCACGCTGATGGAAGCTGTTGGATTCACGTTCTTGAGGTCGAAAATCAGTTGCGCTAAGTCCTCAATGCTGTAGATGTCGTGATGAGGCGGAGGAGAGATGAGCGAGATGCCCGGGATGGAGTGGCGAGTGCGGGCGATGATTTCATTCACTTTGAATCCAGGTAATTGTCCACCTTCACCAGGCTTAGCACCCTGTGCCACCTTGATTTGCAGTTCCTCTGCATTCACGAGGTATTCAGTGGTAACGCCGAAACGCCCCGATGCGATTTGTTTGGTTTTGCTGGAAAGGCTCACACCATCCACATCCGTGTGGAAGCGCTCCGAATCCTCACCACCTTCACCCGTATTGCTTCGAGTTCCTAACTTGTTCATAGCCAAACAAATGGCTTCGTGTGCTTCCTTGCTCAATGCACCGAACGACATGGCACCTGTGACGAAGTGCTTCACGATTTCTTCCACGGGTTCTACTTCGTCGATGCTGATAGGCTGCTGCTTGATGTTCAGAAAATCGCGGATGAAGATGGGTTCAGCTTTCTCGTCAACGAGCCGGGAGAATTCCTTGAATTTCTTGTAATCGCCTTTTCGGCAAGCCAGTTGCAACGTGGCAATGGTTTCGGGATTCCATGCATGGCGCACACCATCGCGACGCCAATGGAATTGACCGATGTTTGGAAGGAAAGCATCATTGCTGGTGGCTGTTTCTCCGTCTGATGGGATGATGCCATAGCTTGCAGAAGAGTCATAGAATGCTTTTGCATCTTGCGCAATTTTCTCTAATCCAATGCCGCCGATGGTACTCACTTCTGTGCCAAAATATGCACGAAGGAGTTCCTCGCTCAGACCAATACTTTCAAAGATTTTCGCACCTCGGTAAGAGCGAATGGTGGAGATGCCCATCTTAGCCATAATTTTGAAGAGTCCCTTCTTCACAGCCTTGATGTAGTTGGCTTCCGCTGTGGCATAGTCTTCCTGAATCTTACCCCTCTTCACAAGATCGTCAAGGATGGCAAACACCAGATATGGACACAAAGCAGAGGCACCATAACCTAATAGCAGTGCAGCGTGCATGGTTTCACGAATCTCTCCACTCTCCACAATCAGTGCGGTCTGCACACGCTTGCCTGCTGCAATGAGGTAGTGATGAACAGCTGACACAGCCAATAACGAAGGAATGAAAGGACCAGTTTCATTTCCAGCCTCTTCCTCATCGGATAGCTTGTCTGTAAGGATGATGTAGTTGGCTCCCTCATCTACAGCCTTTTCTGCTTGCTTGCATATTCTATCGAGTGCTTCTCTTAATGCTTCGCCGTCCATGGTGGAGTGTGAAGCGTGAAGCGTGGAGGGTGAAGGGTGGAGCGTGAAGTTCAGTCCAATTTTCACCGTCTGAAAACCCTTGTAGCGTATGTGGCAAAGCATGTCGAGTTGGGTGTTGTTCAGAATCGGGTGGGGCAGGCGTACCATCTTGCAGTTGGATTCATTTGGATTCAGAATGCCTGTTCCCACGCGACCGATATATTCTGTCAGACTCATCACCAAGTTCTCGCGAATGGAGTCGATGGCTGGATTCGTGACTTGTGCGAATTGCTGACGGAAGTAGTTGAAGAACACCTGTGGGCGAGTGGAAAGCACTGCCAATGGAGTGTCGTTACCCATGGCTGCAGTTGGTTCTTGTCCAGCTGTTGACATAGGCACGATGGTAGAAGAAATATCCTCCTCGCTATAGCCAAACAGAATTTCCTTCTGAAGCAGATTGCTGACTCCGTTTTCTATTTTTCTTCCGCTATGCAATTTCTCCAGTTGAATACGATTGGTGGAAAGCCATTGTGCATACGGATGTTCCGAAGCCAGTTGCTGTTTGAGTTCGCCATCGTAGTATATTTTTCCTTCTTCGGTATCGATGAGCAAAATCTTTCCAGGTTGCAGCCTTCCCTTTTCAGCCACTTCTGATGGGTCGAAATCCATAACACCCACTTCCGAAGCCACCACGATGGTGTCGTTCTTGGTGATGGTGTAACGAGCAGGACGCAGACCATTGCGGTCGAGCATACCGCCTGCAAAACGTCCATCGCTGAAGAGCAAGGCTGCAGGTCCATCCCAAGGCTCCATCAGGATGGAATGATATTCATAGAAAGCCTTCAACTCATCCGAAATGGGATTCTTGTCATTGAATGATTCTGGCACCAGCACTGCCATGGCATGAGGCAAACTTAAACCAGACATCACGAAGAATTCCAACACATTGTCCAAACTGGCTGAGTCACTCATGTTGGGTTGCACAATAGGGGATATGTCGCGAATCTCACCCAATGTCTCACTATTGAGCACACTCTCCCTTGCTTTCATCCATGCACGGTTGCCACGGATGGTGTTGATTTCTCCGTTATGAGCTAACATGCGGAATGGCTGTGCCAATGACCAAGTAGGAAAAGTGTTTGTGCTGAATCGTGAATGCACCAGTGCCAGTCCGCTTGTGAAATAAGGATTTGATAAATCAAGGTAATACTGACGAACTTGCATACTCGAAAGCATTCCCTTGTAGATGATATTGGTGTTACTCAGTGAACAAATGTAGAAATCCTTGTCGTTGACTCTTTTCTCAATTCGTTTCCTAATCAAATATAATTTGACGGGAAGGGAGCTTGAAGCTTGAAGCGTGGAGCTTTCCGTAATAAACAACTGCTTCACATCGGGTTCAGTGCTTCTTGCGCGTTCTCCTAAGCATTCCGAATCGGTAGGCACTGTGCGGAGATGCATCAATTGCAGTCCTTCGCGCTCCACCTCTTCTATGATGATGCTCAGAATCTTTTGCTGTCGTTCTCCATCCTTAGGCAGAAAGACGAGTCCCGTTCCATACTTTCCTTTCTCGGGCACTGGAATGCCCTGAAGCAAAATGAATTCGTGTGGGATTTGTAACATGATGCCAGCGCCATCTCCGTCTTTTCCAATCTCTGCTCCACGATGACGCATGTTTTCCAATACTCTGAGCGCATCATCCACCAACTGATGACTTTTGTTGCCGTGGATGTTCGCTATCATTCCCACTCCACATGCATCGTGCTCGTACTGGCTTTGATAGAGTCCCTTTTCAATCTTTTTTACTTTACATTTTGTCATAATAATCTCTACTTATCTTTCATTTTGGCTGCAAAGTTACTGCTTTTCGTTTCAAAATGATTTCTTTGTAATGAATAACTACCTTGATTTTTCCTTGAAGTGAATGATTGTTATGATTCTCGTTGTTTTTGCATAAAAATTGAAAGCAAACGGACGCTGTTTGCTTTCAATTCATAAGTTGAGCCAAAAAACAAGGTTTAAAGTAAAATGAAATAACGTTTAAAGTTTAACGTTTATCGTTTAACGAAGTTTCAAGGCACTTCGTGCTCGATTCAAGTTTCATTTTACTCCCCTCGCCCTTTGGAGAGGGGTTTGGGGTGAGGCTTCTTCCCTTATTCATGGCTGCAACGTGAAACCGAACACCAAATAGGCTTTCTGCGAGCAAGGATTGGCAGTAACTTGTCCGAAGATAGGGAGCGAAAAGGATTCGGTTATCTTGATTGCCTTCGTGGCTTTCAACGAGACATTCGTCACGGCAAAGCCAGAAGTTCCATATAGACTTGTTGCCATTGGTACTGCACCGAGGGTTGCCTGCCAGTCGCAAGTGACAAGTTTGAACGGTGCGGCAACTTCCACGTAAGTGGAATAAGCACGCTTACCATCTTTGTTTACTCCGTCGTTGCCAGTGAAGTTAGTGTATGCCTGCAAACTGGCAACCCCGAAATCGTAGCCTAAGTTAGCTTCAAAAATGTGATTGGTGCCGTGGGCATCATATTTGAAATATCGGTTCCTTGGCTCCAGTCCTAAGCTGAACCAATAATCCGTCACGCCTACATGGAATCCGCCTATGCTGTAAGCCAAAGTCAGGTCGAATTCCTTTGTGTCGTTAGGTTCTGAGATACCCACGCTTCCCCATGCTGTCAGGCTCAAACCTTGATAAGCAATGCCCAAAGTGGGTTGCAGGGAGACATTTCCCAGTTCCTGGCCACGCCATATATATTGATTTACTACATCGGCAGCAACTGTCGTTTCAACACTCTCTTGAGCGATGGCTGGTGCGGCACACGCCAGTGCCGCCATTGCCATCAAAGCAAATTTCTTCACCATGTTCATATATAATTTGACCAATAAAGTAATATGTAAATTAAGAAAATATATAGAAAAAACAAAGGTCTGTTGGGGGTTAATTATAGCAGGTTTCACCATGCTCATACACGTCGAGTCCTTCCTCTTCAATTCGCTTGTCACAACGCAAACCGATGGTCTTCTTCAGTCCGTAAAAGATGATAAGACCCATGCCGAATGCCCATGCACAGACTGCTAAAGCACCGATGGTTTGTGTCAGCACGTTTGTCTCTGTGCCATTCAGTTCTGGGTTAACGAATACGCCTGTGAGGATAGTACCAAGAATACCGCCAACGCCATGCACGCTGATGGCACCAACTGGGTCGTCGATGTGGAGTTTCTTATCGATGAAAGATACACTCCAGCACATAATCACCGAGGTAATCACACCAATCAGAGCCGATGCCCAAATGTCCACGCAGTCGCATCCCGCTGTGATACCTACCAATCCTGCCAGCACACCGTTGCACACCATCGAGAGAGATGGCTTGCCGTCAACGAGCCAAGTGTATGCCAATGCAGCAAGTCCTCCTGTGGCTGCTGCCATATTGGTGGTGATGAAAACATGTGCGCTGTGGATAGCACTTTCTCCCGTGATGCTCAATTCAGAACATGGGTTGAAACCGAACCAACCCACCCAAAGGCAGAACACACCGAGTGCACAGAGTGCGAGGTTATGACCTGGGATTGCACGGCTCTTCTTTTGCTTGTCGTACTTGCCAACACGAGGCCCCAATGCCATAGCACCAGCCAAAGCCAGCATTCCACCACAGGCGTGAACCATCGTGCTGCCTGCGAAGTCGTGGAAACCCATCTTTGCGAGCCATCCACCTCCCCAACCCCAGTGTCCTGAAATAGGGTAAACGATGGCGGAGATAAGTAATGAATAAATGAGATAGTTCGTGAACTTCGTGCGCTCAGCCATGGCACCACTCACGATGGTGGCAGCAGTGGCGCAGAACATTGTCTGGAAAATGAAGTAGGCTGGGGCAGGCAACTGTTCGTTACCAAAGTTTGAACGGAAAAAGAATCCGTCCCAACCGAGAAAACCGTGGTCGGTCCCGAACATCAACGAAAAACCGATGATCCAGAAAAGGACCGTTCCACACATGAAATCACAAAAGTTCTTCATCAGAATATTCGCTGTGTTCTTCGAGCGAGTCATGCCCGCTTCCACGAGGGCAAAACCCGGTTGCATCCAAAACACGAGCATCGCACCCAAAAGTACCCATAGCGTATCGACTCCGCTGATATCGCCAATCACAGAAGATAATAATATTGTTTTCATTGTACAAAAGCGTTTGTGTTTAAAGTTTAACGTTTAACGAATTTAGCGTGAAGCGTAGAGTGTGAAGCGTGAAGCGATTACATCCGGAAGGCATTACTCACTACTCACTTCTCTTTACTCACTTTTAGAAAATCCTTTTAAATCCTTTAAATCCCTGACCTTATTTCTTGTCTCTTAAAACTGTGTCGCCAGATTCACCTGTGCGGATGGAATAAACGTCAATCATGTCGCTGACGAAGATTCGACCATCTCCCACATTCCCTGTATGCGCCACCTTCAGAATCACCTGAACGGTGGGAGCGAGGACGATGTCTCGACACACAATAGTGATAGCAACTCGTTCAATCACATCGGTACTATACTGAACGCCACGGTAGATGCGTTCCTGGCGACTCTGACCAATCCCATGCACATCGTGATACTCAAACCAATCGATGTCTGACGAAAGCAAGGCATCCTTGACCTCTTCAAATTTCGTCTTCCTGATAATTGCTTCAATCTTTTTCATACCTTAATAAATTATAAATTAGTATTTGAGCTTCAAGTGCTTCTGCCACATGGCATTTTCACTTTCCGTCTTTTCTTTTTCGGGTGCAAAGTTACGACGTTTTGTCAGTGAATCCTTGAAATTTGCGACATTCCGAAATTGATTTTTGTTTCAAATTATATTTTTGTTTATTTTGCCTTACTTTTTCTTTCAAATCTTAAAAATAAATCAATAATTGCTTACAAATTGCAATCTTTTGCTAAAATGAACAAAATTACTGTCTCGATTTTTATTGATTTACTATCTTTTTGCATTAACTTTGCAGCGAATTTAGAACATAATGAAATCATAATTGATAAAAATGATTCAAAATGACACAAAGGATACACTTCACAAAGATGCAAGGTGCTGGCAACGATTACATCTACGTTGACGCTTCCTTATATTATATAGAGGATCCTGCATCAGCAGCGATTGCATGGAGTGACCGCCACAACGGTATAGGTGCGGATGGTTTGGTGTTGATAGGACCAGCTGATACCAACGATGCCGATTTCTCTATGCGCATCTTCAATGCCGACGGGAGTGAGGCACGTATGTGTGGTAATGCTTCGAGGTGTATTGGCAAATATGTGTTTGAGAAGGGACTCACTACGAAGACGAAGATTCGCTTGCAGACTCTTTCGGGTGTGAAGACATTGATGCTGAAACCGTCTTCTTCGCTTGAACCTATCGAGAGTGGTGGAATAGAATCGGTGACGGTTGATATGGGTAAGCCCATTTTAGTGGATGAAAGGCAATTTCGCCCGATGGAGAGTTTGATGGAAGGTACCTTCGTGTCGATGGGAAATCCACATTATGTCATCTTCACCGATGATGTGGACCAAGTGGAGGAACTGGGTCCGAAGTTGGAGTTTCATGAGGCATTCCCTCAGCGTTGCAACATAGAATTCGCTCATGTGGAAGCTGACGGACAGATTCGAATGAGGGTCTGGGAACGTGGCAGTGGTGTGACAATGGCATGTGGTACGGGTGCTTGTGCTACCGCTGTAGCAGTCGTATTGACAGGCAGAGGTGGGCGTCGGTCGAACATCGTGATGGACGGCGGAACCTTGAGCATCGAATGGAATGAGCAGGACGGACACGTCTATATGACTGGACCCGCGGAATTCGTGTTTGAAGGAGAAGTGATGAGTGAAAAATGAAGAATGAAAAATGAAGAATGAAGAGTGAAAAGTGAAAAATGCCTTCCGCATGGCTTTTAAATCAGTAAATTGTCAATCCGTAAATTCGTAAATCATACTTATGTCATTAGTTAACGAACATTTTTTGAAATTGCCAGGAAACTACTTGTTTGCCGACATAGCGAAGCGAGTGAATGTGTTTCGTACGACGCGCCGACAGGCAAATCTCATCAGTCTCGGCATTGGCGATGTCACGCAGCCGCTCTGTCCAGCAGTGATAGAGGCATTGCATCGTGCCACTGACGAGATGGCGACCGTTCAGGGATTCCGTGGCTATGGTCCAGAACAAGGTTACGACTTTTTGCGCGAGGCTATTCTGAAGAACGACTTCCTGCCTCGAGGCATTCATCTCGATATGGACGAGATTTTCATCAATGATGGTGCCAAGAGCGACACGGGCAACATTCAGGAACTGATTCGTTGGGACAATTCCGTGGGAGTGACTGACCCCATCTATCCCGTCTATCTTGACTCGAATGCCATGATTGGACGTGCAGGATGGAAGGACGATGATGGTCGATGGTCGAATGTGGTGTATCTGCCTTGCACTGCGGAAAACAATTTCGTACCTGCCTTGCCTGACAGGCGAGTGGATGTCATCTACCTTTGCTATCCTAACAATCCAACGGGTACGGTGCTCACCAAGGAGCAGCTTCGCAAGTGGGTGAACTATGCTTTGAAGAACGATACGCTCATCTTCTTCGACGCCGCTTACGAGGCATATATTCGGAATCCCGAAATACCTCATTCCGTCTACGAAATCCGAGGCGCAAGGAAATGTGCCATCGAATTCCATAGCTATTCCAAGACGGCAGGATTCACGGGTGTACGCTGTGGCTATACTGTGGTGCCTAAAGAACTTACCGCTGCCACCTTGCATGGGGATCGCATTCCTTTGAATCCTCTCTGGCTACGCCGACAATCCACGAAATTCAATGGCACGAGCTATCTCAGTCAGCGTGCTGCCGAAGCCATCTACACGCCCGAAGGAAAGGAGCAAGTGGCAAACACGATTAACTACTATATGCAGAATGCCGCTCGCATGTTGCAAACCTTCCGCGAGTTAGGTTTCGAAGTGTATGGAGGCGAGAATGCTCCTTATGTTTGGATGCGCACGCCAAACGGCACACCCTCCTGGCAGTTTTTCGAGGCTATGCTCTATGGGGCACAGGTGGTCTGTACCCCTGGAGTCGGTTTCGGTCCAAGTGGCGAAGGCTACGTCCGTTTCACTGCCTTTGGCACCCACGAGCAAACCGAAGAAGCGCTGGAAAGGATTAAGAAATGGAATGGAAAATGAAATAAGCCTCACCCCCCAACCCCTCTCCAAAGGGCGAGGGGAGTAAAATGAAAAGTTAATCAAAGATTAAAAAGGATTTGGGGCGCTTCGCTTGAAATTGTATTTAGAATTATGTTTTAGAATTTTAAAATAATTTTATGTTTCAATTTTAAACTTCATTTCGAGCCGAAGGCGACCAAGTAAGTGAAAAGTGAATGCCATCCGTATGGCTATTAAATCAGTAAATAATAAATCCGTAAATAAGTAAATCGTTTTATGTTTTCAAATTTAAGATTTCAAGTTGTTGAGCAGGCATTCAGTAAGAAGCCGCTCGACGTGAAGGCTCCAGAAGGAAGACCTTGTGAGTATTTTGGAAAGAAAGTGTTCAACCGCGAAAAGATGTACAAGTACCTGCCAAAGGATGTGTATAAGAAGATGGTTGACGTAATTGACAATGGTGCACGCCTCGACCGCGACGTAGCAGATGCTGTGGCAGCAGGTATGAAGCAGTGGGCTACAGAAAATGGCGTCACCCACTACACCCACTGGTTCCAGCCTCTCACTGAAGGGACTGCCGAGAAGCACGACTCCTTCATCGAGCACGATGGAAAAGGTGGTATGGTGGAGGAATTCTCTGGCAAGTTGCTCGTTCAGCAAGAACCTGATGCCAGTTCGTTCCCATCGGGCGGTATTCGTAGCACCTTCGAGGCACGTGGCTATTCTGCTTGGGACCCAACGAGTCCTGTGTTTATCATCGACGACACGCTTTGTATTCCAACGGTTTTTATCAGTTATAGCGGTGAGGCACTCGACTACAAGGCTCCGCTCCTGCGTGCCCTCCATGCCGTGAATGTGGCTGCTACGGAGGTGTGCCATTATTTCGACCCTAACGTAAAGAAGGTGACTTCCAACCTGGGTTGGGAACAGGAATATTTCCTCGTGGATGAAGGTCTCTATTCGGCTCGTCCCGACCTGCTCCTCACGGGACGCACCCTCATGGGTCACGACTCTGCCAAGAACCAGCAGATGGACGACCACTATTTCGGCACGATTCCCGACCGTGTGCAGGCATTTATGAAGGACCTTGAGATTCAGGCTTTGGAACTCGGCATCCCTTGCAAGACCCGTCACAACGAGGTGGCTCCAAACCAGTTTGAGTTGGCGCCTATTTTCGAAGATACCAACCTCGCTGTGGACCACAATATGCTCCTCATGAGTCTGATGAAGAAAGTGGCTCGCAAGCATGGTTTCCGTGTGCTGCTCCACGAGAAGCCTTTTGCCGGCATCAATGGTTCGGGCAAGCATAACAATTGGAGCCTTTCCACCGACACAGGGGTGCTCCTCCATGCTCCTGGCAAGACGGTTGAGGACAATCTCCGCTTCGTGGTCTTCATCGTGGAGACACTCATGGGTGTATGGCGCCACAACGGATTGCTGAAAGCGTCCATCATGTCTGCCACCAATGCACACCGACTCGGTGCCAATGAGGCTCCGCCTGCCATCATCTCCAGTTTCCTCGGTAAGCAAGTGACTGAATTGCTCGACCACATCGAGAAAGCTGACAAGAACCAACTCACCATGCTCGGTAAGCAGGGCTTGAAGATGGATATTCCTGAGATTCCAGAGTTGATGATTGACAACACCGACCGAAACCGAACTTCTCCTTTTGCCTTCACGGGCAACCGTTTCGAGTTCCGTGCCGTAGGTTCCGAAGCCAACTGTGCATCGGCAATGATTACCCTCAACGCAGCTGTTGCTGAAGCATTAGTCAATTTCAAGAAGCGTGTGGATGAGCGTATCGCTGAATATTCCACCCTTCCTGAATATGGCGAAAACACAGGCCACACCGCCAAGTTCCATGCCATCCTCGACATCGTTCGCGAGGACATCAAGGCTTGTCGTCCTATCCGTTTCGATGGCAATGGCTATAGCGATGAATGGGTGGTGGAGGCAGAGAAGCGTGGACTCGATGTGGAGAAATCTTGTCCAGTCATTTTTGAGCGTTATCTCGACCCATCCAGCATTCAGATGTTCCAGAGCTTAGGCGTGATGAGCGAGAAGGAACTTGTGGCTCGCAACGAAGTGAAATGGGAAACCTATACCAAAAAGATTCAGATTGAGGCACGTGTTCTGGGCGACCTCTCCATGAACCACATCATCCCTGTGGCAACCCGCTATCAGAGTCAACTCTTGGAGATTGTCACCCACATGTGTGAAGTCTTCCCTAAGGACAAGGCAGAAAAGATGTCGGAGCGCAACTTGAAGATTATCGAAGAAATCTCCGACCGCACTTTGAAGATTGAACAGTTCGTGGAAGAATTGGTTAATGCTCGTAAAGTGGCAAACAAGATTGAGGATGAGCACGAAAAAGCTATTGCTTATCACGACACCGTAGCTCCAAAGATGGACCTCATCCGTCGTCAGATTGACAAGCTCGAACTCATTGTCGATGACTCCTGCTGGCCACTCCCTAAGTATCGCGAACTCCTCTTCATACGATAACGATATAAATGAAGAATGAAGAATGTAGAATGAAGAATGTATTTTACCTCCATCCGGATGGAATTATTCTTCATTCTACATTCTTCATTCTTCATTCTTTATTCTTCATTTTTCACTTTTCACTTTTCACTTTTAATCTGTTCCAGCAGTCTGGCAAGTCCTTCCAAGTTGCGTGGGTCGGCATTCACGTCGAGCACGGTGCCATCACGGTCAATGAGTTTGTAGGTTGGAAAAGAGTGAACCTGAAGGAAATTCTCGATGGCACTCTGCTGGGATTCAGGCAATTTGTAGTGAACGACGTTGTCACCCACGAGGTTGTACTCCTTGATGACGTTCTTCCACGACTCATCATCGCTGCGATTGGCAAGGTAGAGATAGACGAGGTCGAAGTCTTTCAGTCGTTCGTATTCTTCCTGTGAGTGCGAAAGCGCCTCTTTGCATGGACCACACCATGTGCCCCAAATATCGAGAAGAATCAACTTGCCTCTGTACTGCTCGGTGATTTTGCGCAGTATCTTTTCCCCATCGCTCATGTTTGCCACGTTGTCAGCTGATTTCAGACTGTTCGACTTCGAGATGTCGCGCTTCTGAATGTCGAGATACTTCTGCTGTTCTGCCCGCAGGAATGCCTTGGCTGATGGCATGGCTACGTTTTCCTCTATCCACTGCATGACGAAATCGCTGAGTGGTTGTCGGCTGTAGTCGAGTTGATTGTGAAAGTGGCTCGTGATGATGATGTCGCGCAAGTCTTGGTCGCAAGCAATGGAGTCCAAAACGGTCAACTTGTGATAAAGCGAAAACAGCGGTGACTCATCAGCAAGTATTTGCTTGACATCCTCGCGTTCCTCCACCTTTCTGTATTGTTTCACATAGTCTTGCTGTTCAAACTCCCTCAGCGACCGTTCGATTTCTTCCTCGTTTTCATGAACGTGGATGCCTAAATGTTCTTTGGAAAAGAGTTTCACCACCGCCAGTTCGTCATCACTGATTGTCAGCTTCCCAGCATCCCGATAGCGCAGCAAGGTGGGTGCTATCATGTCGGTATAAACTGTGAATGTGCCTTGAGGAGTTCTGATGGCGTATTTATCCTCATCAAGCTGGTCCACGTAGTCTCTGACGAAAGTGCTGAACTCGCGATGAAGCGTGTAAGGACGACTGAGCTGTTGCCAATGCTGCTGATTGACATAGTTGAGATAATCCTTTGGCACCACTCTGTCTTTCATATCGAAGCGTCCCTGCATTAGTTCGCGTCCTTCGCAAATGTTGTAGTTCCCCTTCAAAAACTGGATGTAGCGGTCAGAAATGAGAGGATGCGCTGCAACCACCTTGTCCAGTTCGTTCATCTTGTCTGCCTTTTCCGCTTTCATCTTCTCAAGAAAACGCATAGCGGCAGCTTCGTCCATTTTGTCTTCAGCCCTTCCTTTGAACCATTGCATCGGGAAAGCCAGCGTCTCGTTCTGCAATCGGCAGTCGCTTCCCATGAAGAGTTTGTGTCCCTCCTTGAAGTCGTAGAGCAGGAAGTATGTTTCTCCTGGTTCGAAAAGCGTGCGGATGAAAGTGCGGTTCCAATCAAAGAAAACCTCCGAGGAGTTGAGCAACGGAATCTTCATGACGAAGCGTCCCAAGGAATCTATCTTGGCATAGGTGGAAACTTGGTTATCGGTAAAGGCATCATTGTAGCTCACTGTGTATTCGTTCCCTCTCCTCTTCAGAGATTCAGGCATGTCCTTCAGCCAACCGATGAAGGTCACGGTGTCGGTTTCATAATGCGAGTCCTTGAATGCAGTGCGTGTGTCCTTCATTGGATAATCAGGCAAGGTGATGGTTGTAATGAATGAATAAACACCTTTCTTTCTGTCAATAGTCATGGTGCGTTGTCCGTTCTTGCTCCGTCCCACGCTGACCGCGATTTCCTTGCCGTCATGTTCCAGCACAAGCTCATACTTGTCGCCTTTCTGCTGTCGCTGCTTGTAGTTCCAGAACTGACAATCATAGACAGCACAATCGTCATAGAAACCTATTTCCCATTCGCCAGTCTGTTCATTGCGCCAGTTTGATGCGAACAGGCGTTGAGCCTTCGTTGCCACATTCTCCACGCCCAGCAACTTGAAGGCTCTCTCTCCGTCGCCCTCAATGAAGTCGAAGCGCAGGGTATTCTTTGGCAACGGTTCGAAGTGGAACACCACATCGGCATGTCCGTGGTCGGTCAGATAGACTTCCTTGTCCAGTTCCAGTCCCTCACAACTCTTCAAGGCATATCGCTTGCCATCAGCTTTTAGGTAAGTGTCAGAAGCAAACCTCACCCAGTTGTCTTCACGCATCGCCACGTGCATCATGACGCGCGTCTCGTCGTCGGCAAACTCCACACGGGTAATCTCCGACAGCGGACTGAAAAATCCTTCAATCTCTGTGTTCTCCGCCGTAGCAGGACTCTCCCACACCACGGTCTTTCCCTTTGCCTGCCCAACCATCGCAACAAGGGCAAGCAGAATGCTAATGATTGTTTTCTTGTTCATCATTCTATTTGTCGTTAAAAATCTCTGCTAATCTCTTGTCAATTTCACGACCGCGCAAACCACGGGCGAGAATCGTTCCGTCGGGAGCGAAGAGAATGATTTCGGGGATACCTTTGATGCCATAGAGGTCGGTGGCAATCTCCTGCGAATTGATGATTTGAGGGTAAGGCATTTGTTCTTCGGCAATGGCTTTCAGCGTAGCTTCGGGTTTGTCCCATGCAGCGATGCCAATGACTTGCAGACTATGGTCTTTGTACTTGTTGTAGGCAGCAATGATATTGGGAATCTCCTCCCGACATGGAGCGCACCACGATGCCCAGAAGTCGGCAAGCACATACTTGCCACGACCCACATAATCCGAAAGACGAGTCGTCTTGCCGTCGTACTCCACAGCGAAGTCCTTGAACATATCTCCTTCCTGAGGTGACTTACATTGTTCCTCAAGTTCCATCTCCATGAAAGCCATTTCCATATTACGTTGCCCGTTCTCACTACAAAAATGAATCAGTTCCAGCGTTTCCTTCGGTTGCAGAATATCCTTGGCAAGCATCAACATATAGATGCCAGCGGCATCGGCAGCGTGCTGATGCACAAAGTCCTTAGCGTATCGTTTCAGTTCGCCAAATTCTTCAGACTCAATCAATTCCTGAAACCTGAGTTTGGATTCTGCACAAACATCGTTGAGCGTCGTTCCTCGGAACACGCGTTTTTCACCATCCATCACGATGTTGCCAGCTTCGAGAACGAAAGGAACATCCATGATTGTCCTTTCTTTTTGTCCTCCATCTGCGGATTCTATATCCACAGCAATCATTAATGTAGAATAGATGGGTTGTCCGATCTGTCCGTTAATCTGGAATTTTCCATCCGTCACCTTGTATTTCTTCTGAGTCTGTTCTGCGGGTATGATGCGTGTAGAATCGTTGAGAATATACACAGAGTCGGGTTTGACGACGTATGGCTGCATTTCTTTTATCAATGCAGAGAGGTCGCCACTCACGGTAAAACTGTTTGTTTGTGCCTGACCAGCTATAGCAACGAGGGCGAGGAGGATGGTGATGATGGTTTGCTTGTTCATTGTTCAATTGTGGTATGAAAAAAATGTTTCTTCTCGAATGTTACATGCTCAGTGCGGCAACAGTTGCTCTATGGCTGCGACAACGCTGCTGATATTAGAAGGCCATGGGGCTGCGCCTGGCATAAGCTGGCCCTTGGTATCTACAAGACGGTAGGTGGGAAAGCCGCTTACCTCCAAATAACGCTCAATGGCACTCTCCTGTTCACGAGGTAGGTTGTAGTGGACGGCATTGTCGGTATCGAGATGCTTTTGGATGACAAAGGTGCGCCACGAGTCT
>OCVV011223956.1_pt1 | contig 33143 bp, 38 predicted proteins | sample 1539721 | NCBI WGS metagenome assembly OCVV01 (sample SAMN02144230, study PRJEB22623) | gut metagenome | biome: sheep rumen | host: Ovis aries | place: New Zealand | reverse complement strand
CAAGATAAAAGTTAAATATTTGACAAAAAAAGAACCATTTTATAATGGTTTGCGAAAATTTTAAATTTAAAAAGTGATAAATTAACGAGTATGTAAATAGACATACTCTTTTTTCTTAAAAATATATTGAAAGAACCATAAAAATAAACTATAATGATAATATAGGAAAATAAAAGAATAGGAGGGGTACGTCATGTCTGAAGAAAAAGATGAGGTAGTCCAATTATATTTAGACGATATTATTCCAAATCGGTTTCAACCACGAGAAATATTTGATGAAAGAGCTTTAAAAGAACTAGCTGTTTCTATAAAAGAACATGGTGTAATCCAACCAATTATTGTTAGAAGTGTTACCAATGGAAAATATGAAATAATTGCCGGTGAAAGAAGATATAAAGCATCAGCCCTAGCAGGACTTACCAAGATTCCAGCAATTGTTAGAAATTTAGATGACAAAGAAAGTTCTAAAGTAGCATTACTAGAAAATCTTCAAAGAAAAAATTTAAATCCAATAGAAGAAGCAAGAACTTACCAAAAAATATTAGAAATAGATCAAATGACCCAGGAAGAACTTGCTAAAACAATGGGTAAAAGTCAATCAGCAGTAGCCAATAAATTAAGATTATTATCTCTTCCTGAAGAAGTACAAAAAGCCCTTTTAAAAGAACAAATTTCTGAAAGACATGCCAGAGCCTTAATCAACATAACAGATGCTAAAAAGCAAAAAGAAATGTTAAAAAAAATAATTGATAATAAAATGAGCGTCAGATCAGTTGAAGAAGAAATAAAAAAAATGTATCCAAAAGAAGAACCAAAAGCACCTTTAGTTGCAACGACAGATGCGTTTGTCAATAGCAAGCCTTTAACTCCAACAGCAGAATTACCAGTGGATGAATCAAACTTCGGAAAAGTAACAATTGCTCCACCAGAAGGAGGGAATATGCCTATGGGAAGATTTATTAATTATGGTGAAGTTGGTAAAGAAGAGGACACTGAACCAGAAATAACTCCATCTGTCACTCAAGTAAATGTCAATGATATTAAAAATAATTCTGAAGACATTAATAATGATTCAACTAATTCATCACTTGATAATCTGTTAAATATCTCCGGTCATAAAGATTTTATTACCCCAGCTGAAAAAATTGTCAAGGAAGAAACTACACCAAGTATTGATAAAATTAATAATTCTAAAGATTATTTTGATTCAATAGATTTAACTTCATTGAACATACCACAAGAAACTTCTAATATTGTTCCAATAAACAATAATATGATACCAACTAATAATGTTATAGAATCAAGTTATACAATAGAAGAAGCAATTGAAAAAATAAGAGATTTAGTAAAAGACTTAAAAGAACATAAAATAAATATTGATACTGATGAAATGAATTTTGAAAAGTCATATCAAATTATTATTAAATTATATAAAGAAAATAAATAAAAATAATTTAAAGTAGACAGATAATATCTAATCTAAAAAGTCTACTTTTTTTCTTAAAATCATTTAAAAAAAATATATAATTTGATACAATATACTAGTAAATTAGAAAATGGGTGATTAGATGGGAAAGGTTATATCATTAGTTAATCAAAAAGGTGGAGTAGGTAAAACTACTACAAGCATTAATCTTTCTGCATCATTAGCAGTATTAGGAAAGAAAGTATTATTAATAGACTTAGATCCTCAAGGAAATACAACTACTGGTGTAGGAATTAATAAAGGTGAGATAGAAAAAAGTATTTATGATGTTTTAATAGGAGAGTGTAAAATATCAGAAGCTATTATAAAGACTAAATATAAAGGGTTATATGTTATTCCAGCAACTATTAACTTAGCTGGAGTTGACGCTGAATTATTAGAAAAAAGTAGAACAGAAAATGGTTTTAAAAAAGGAGAACAATTAAAAAATGCCTTAGCAGACATTAGAGAAAGTTTTGACTATATAATAATTGATTGTCCACCTTCACTTGGAGTTATTACAACTAATGCACTAACAGCATCAAACTCAGTAATAATTCCAGTACAATGTGAATTTTTTGCTCTAGAGGGAATTACACAATTGTTAAAAACTATTATGCTAGCACAAAAAGGTTTAAATCCTTCATTAGACATTGAAGGAGTTTTACTAACCATGCTTGATTCTAGGACAAACTTAGGATTTGAAGTAGTAGAAGACATTAGAAAATTCTTTAAAGAAAAAGTATATAACACAATAATCCCAAGATTAGTAAGATTAACAGAAGCTCCATCACACGGAGAACCAATAATAGCCTATGATCCAAAAAGTAGAGGCTCAGAAGCTTATATTAATCTAGCAAAGGAAGTGATTGAAAGAAATGAAGGAAATGGAAACAAATAATGAAGAGTATGAAATTCCAAGAAGAAGAGCTCTTGGTAAAGGTCTAGAAGAGTTATTCAATAGTGAAATATTAGACTATAGTGCTGTTGAAAAACAAATCATAGATGAAACACCAAAAGATGAAGTAGTAAAAATTAAATTAAGTGAATTAAGAAGTAATCCATATCAACCAAGAAAGGTATTTGATGAAGAAGCTTTAGAAGAACTGGCAGAATCTATAAAAGAATATGGTGTATTTCAACCAATAATTGTAAAAAAATCAATAAAAGGCTATGAAATAGTAGCTGGAGAACGTCGAGTAAAAGCTTCTCTAATGGCCGGACTTACTGAAATACCAGCAATTATAAGAGACTTTAATGATGCTCAAATGATGGAAATTGCATTACTTGAAAACTTACAAAGAGAAAATTTAACTGCAATCGAAGAAGCAACAGCCTATAAAAAATTACAGGAAACTTTATCATTAACTCAAGAAGAACTTGCTAAAAAACTAGGCAAAAGCAGAAGTCACATTACAAATATGCTGGGATTATTAAATCTACCTGAAAATATTCAAAATGATATAAATAATAAAAAAATAACTATGGGCCATGCCAGAGTATTAAGTAAATTAGAAGATATTAATCAACAAAATGAGCTAGAGGAAAAAGTAATAAATGATGGCTTAAGTGTTAGGGAACTAGAAACTCTTACTCAAGAACCAACAATAATAAAAACAAATCCACAAAAACCAAAAATAAAACAAAATAATGAATATAGTTATCTTCAAGAAGAACTAAGTGAAAAATTAGGAACTAAAGTTCTTATTAAAAAAAATAAATTAGAAATAAGTTTTGTAAATGGTAATGATTTAAATAGACTATTAGAAATAATGAATATTGAGGTAGAAAAATAATGATAAAAATATTAGATTATGATTTAACAAAGTTAGTTTTATCAATTATCTATATAATTATAGGTATAATTATATTTGATTTTTTAAAAAAAATTATTATTAAAGCTACTTCTAAAAACAAAATATTAAAAAAAGAACAAGCTCAAAAAATAAAAACTATGCGTAGTCTAATTATAAATATAATTAAATATACTATAGTAATAATAGTTGCTCTTGCTATTCTTTCTAACTTTGGAATAAATGTTAAATCAATACTTGCTGGACTTGGAATTGGAACTGCCTTAATAGGTTTAGCTTTTCAAGATTTAGCAAAAGACTTAATAGCAGGTTTTTCTATTATTACTGAGGAAGAATATGAAGTAGGAGATACAATAGAAATAGATGGATTTATGGGAGAAGTAATAGCAGTTGGATTAAGGACAACTAGAATTAGAAATTATAAAGGAGCAACTAAAATAATTGCTAATCACTATATGGATAACATAATTAATTATAGTACCCATAATACTCTTGCGATAATAGACGTTGGTATTGCATATGAAAATAATGAAAAAGAAATAGAAGAAACATTTAATAATTTGTTTAAAAGATTAAAAGGAAAGATACCTAATGCTATAAAAGAACCAGAATTATGGGGAATAAATGAATTAGCAGATTCGTCAGTAATTTATAGAGTCGCAATTGAGGTAAAACCTACAACTAATTTTGAAACTGAAAGATTCATGCGTAAAGAAATAAAAAAAGAGTTTGACGAAGCTGGTATCAAAATACCATATCAACAAATAGAGGTGCATAATGGAAAATAATAATTACAAACTTGGTTCGATTGTTATCATGAAGAAACAACATCCTTGTGGAACAAATAAATGGAAAATAGTAAGGGTTGGGGCAGATATAAAAATTAAATGTCTAAATTGTGGAAGAACAGTCCTAATTCCTCGAATAGAATTTAATAAAAAATTAAAAAAAGTTATTGAGGAGGAAGAAATATGATAGAAAAGCCAAAATTAAAATTAAAAAAATTCTACTTTCATCCAATAACAACTTTTATATTATTAACATTCTTTTTAATGATACTAAGTGGAATATTATCCTTATTTCAAACACAAGCAACATATAATACCATTAATTCTAATACTTATGAATTAGAACCAGTATTAGTTACAGTTGAAAATCTACTGTCATTTAATGGAATTAAATTTATAATAAGTAATGCAGCTGTTAATTTTTTAAGTTTTGGACCACTAAGTACCTTATTAATATCTCTAATTGGTTTATCAATTGCTGAAGGTACAGGTTTTATTGAAGTTCTAACTAAGAGACATATAAGTAATATGAATAAATATGTTTTAACATTTTTAATAATGTTAATTTCAACTATTTCTTCCCTTATAAATGAAGTGGGGTATGCTATTTTAATACCACTTGTTGCTTTAGTATATTTCATTAATAATAGAAATCCTATACTAGGTATTGTAACAGCTTTTTGTGGAGTATCATTTGGTTACGGAGTTTCAATATTTGTAGGATCTACAGAAGTAAATTTAATAAACTATACAAGAAATGCTGCCAGATTAGTTGATGAAACAAGTCATATTGCTTTATCTTCAAACCTAATATTTATAATTGTAGCCAGTATAATTTTATCTATAGTAGGTACAATAGTAATTGAAAAAGTAATAGCTCCTAAAATTGGTAAATATAAAAGAGATGAAGAATATGCTAAGACTGAACAATATCATATTTCTGATATTGAAGAAGAAGAACAAAAACAAATAGAAGATGAAAAGAATGAAAAAAGAGGACTAAGATATGCCCTTATTGTACTATTAGTTGTAATATTATTCTTTATATATTCCTTAATACCAGGATTACCTTATTCTGGAGTTTTGCTAGATCTAGATGCTACAACATATGTTGACCAATTATTTGGAAAAAATTCTTATTTTCAAGATGGCTTTACTTATATAATATCCATTATGTTCATTTTAATGGGAATTGCATATGGATTAGGCAGTAAATCTATAAAAAATGATAAAGAAATAATAGAAAATGCTAGTAAAAGATTTACTGGTATTGGAACTATGATAATCTTAATATTTTTTGTTTCTCAGTTTATTGCTGTTTATAGAAAAACAAATATTGGTACAATTATTACTGCTTGGATTACATCATTCTTAGAAAACATCCAATTTAGTGGTATTCCATTAGTTTTAATAACTTTAATTTTAATCGCAATATCTGGCTTATTTTTAACTTCATCTTCCAGTAAATGGATGATATTTTCTCCAGTCGTTGTTCCAATGTTTATGCAATCAAATCTATCTCCACAATTTGCTCAAATAATAATGCGTGTAGGAGATTCAATGACTAAAGGATTTACACCATTACTTGCTTCATTTGTAATATATATAGGTTATCTAAATATTTATAACTTAAATAAGAAAAAGCCATATACTATAAGAAGATCATTAAAATTAATTACACCATATTTCTTAATTATAGCAGCAACTTGGATAATCATCGTATTAGGCTGGTATATTTTAGGACTACCATTAGGCCCAAAAGTTTTTCCTACTATCTAGAGAACTTCGGTTCTTTTTTCTTTTAATTAACTATAATCAATGATATAATAAACGAAGAAAAGAGGAGATATTATGAGTTTAACAGCTGGAATAGTTGGTCTACCAAATGTTGGAAAGTCAACTTTATTCAATGCCATTACAAATCAAAAAATACTTGCTGAAAATTACCCATTCGCAACCATCGAACCAAATGTTGGAATAGTAACTGTTCCAGATAAAAGAATGGATAAATTAAAAGAAATGTATAATCCAAAAAGATTTATACCAACAGCATATGAATTTACAGATATTGCTGGTCTTGTAAAAGGAGCAAGTAAAGGAGAAGGACTTGGTAATAAATTTTTATCTCATATTAGAGAAGTAGATGCTATTGTTGAAGTAGTAAGATGCTTTGATGATGGTAATATTATCCATGTTGAGGGAAATATTGATCCAATAAGAGATATAGAAACAATTAATCTAGAACTTGCCATTGCAGACTTAGAAGTAATAAATAATAGATTAGAAAAAGTATCTAAAAAAGCAAGAACTACTAAGAATAAAGATGATATTTTAGAAACAGAAGTTTTGAAAAAATGTAAAAAATCATTAGAAGAAAATAAACCAATTAGGTTATTAAACTTATCAGATGATGAAAAAAAAGCAATAAAATCATATAGTTTTTTAACTGAAAAACCTATTATTTATTTAGCAAATATTAAAGAAGAAGATATTGGAAATTCCGATAATAAATATGTAAAAGAAGTAAAAGAGTATGCTAAGAAAGAAAATGCTAGAGTTATCAGTTTATGTGCTAAAGTAGAAGAAGATTTAAGTGAATTAAATGCACAAGACAAGGAAGAAATGTTAGAAGCTTTAGGACTAGATTCTTCAGGATTAGATAAACTAATAAACACAACCTATGATATTTTAGGACTTGCTACTTATTTTACAGTAGGCCCTGATGAAGTAAGAGCATGGACTTTTAAAAAAGGCATGAATGCTAAACAATGTGCTGGAATAATTCATACTGATTTCGAAAAAGGTTTTATTAGAGCCGAAGTAATTTCATATGAAGATTTAATAAAATATGGGGATGAATTAAAAGTAAAAGAAGCAGGACGCGCCAGACTAGAAGGAAAAGACTATTTGATGCAAGACGGAGATATCTGTCACTTCAGATTTAATGTATAAAATGAACACAAAAATAAAGATAATTGAAACAGGTAGAGCAGATGGCATTATGTCGCGTACTAAAAGGTTTTATCCAGAAGATTATTCCCAAAAGCAAATCGATGAAGAATTTAAAAATACTAGAACAAAAATAGGAAAAAAATATCATTTTAATGGACTTCATATTATTAAACCAACACAAATAGAACTAACTAAAGATAAAAATAAAAATTTCAAAGACTATATAATTGTTTCTAAAGAAATGTTAAATAAAAAAGATTATTATTATATTGATTTTTATTGTGATGCCCTTGTCTTACCAAGTACTATAAAAGATGTAGTTCTAGGACATCCTGAAGCAGATTGTCCAATATTAATATGTGAAGATAGAAAAAAAGGCTTTACTGCTTTAACCCATTGTGGAGCAGTAATGATTAATCGTGGAACTATAAAAAATTGTATTAAGGCCTTAACTGAGGGCTGTAATTCAAATAAAGAAGATATTTATTGCTATATTAGTAACTCTATAAAAAAAGATTCTTATATATATGATAAATATCCTCCATTTGCTACCAATAAAACCATTTGGAAAAATGCAATTAAAAAACATAATAATGAATATAAGATTGATTTAGTATTAGCAATTACAGAAGAATTACATAGATTAGGAATAACTAATATTAAAGAAAATAAAGAAGATACAGCAACATCTTCAAAATATTATTCTCATGTTAAAGAAACACAAGGCGATAATTCAAAAAAAGGTCAAAATTTTGTTGGATTATACTATATTTAAACCCTTGTCAAACAAAAATAGATTTGTTATAATACATTGCGAGTATTTAAAATACTCCTTGCTGTATTAACAGCCAAATGTCCAAAAGGAGGTGTACATATGAATAAATATGAAATTATGTTTGTCGTAAGACCAGATATGGAAGAAGCAGAAATTAAAAAAACTGCTGAAGCTATGAAGAAAGTTTTAACAGATGCAAAATCAAACATTATTGAAGAAAAAGCAATAGGTCAAAGAGAACTAGCTTATGAAATCAATAAATTTACAACAGGATATTATTTCTTATATGTTGTAGAAGCTGATAGCAAAACAGAACAAGAATTTGATAGAATTGCAAGAATAAATGAAAATCTTCTACGTCATATTATTGTAAAAGTAGAAGATAAATAAAAAGAGGTAATTTATGAACAAAGTAGTTTTAATAGGAAGATTAACAAGAGATCCTGAATTAAGATATACTGGTAGCAATATTCCAGTAGCAACTTTTTCTTTAGCTGTAAATAGAAATTTTACTAATCAGCAGGGAGAAAGAGAAGCAGATTTTATTAACATTGTTGTATGGAGAAAACAAGCTGAAAATGTTAAAAATTATCTTTCTCAGGGAAGTCAAGTCGCAATAGATGGAAGAATTCAAACTAGAACTTATGATGACCAAAATGGTCAAAGAAGATACATCACTGAAGTAGTTGCTGATAACATAGAATTTTTAGGATCAAAAAATTCCTCAAACAATTTAAATAATGCAAATACTGCAACAAATAATAATGCAGGACCAACACCTTATGACTTTGCTGATAACAGTAGCAATAATAGTAAAAATTCAACTACTAGCAATGATTCAAAAGGAACTGATGTTGATAGTAATCCATTCGCTGATTTTGGATCAAGTATCGAAATTAGTGATGATGAATTACCTTTCTAAAATGAAAAGGAGGGAATACAATGGCAGAATTCAATCGTAGAAAGAAAAAAGTATGTGCTATGTGTACTGGAAAAACTGTTGACTGGAAAGACACAGAAACACTAAAAAGATATACAAACGAAAAAGGAAAAATTTTACCAAGACGTGTTACAGGAAATTGTGCTGAACACCAAAGATATATTGCTAAACAAGTAAAAAGAGCTCGTGCTGTAGCCTTAATGCCATATTCAAAATAGAAATGTTGAAAAATACATTTCTTTATTTTTATCCATATCTATTTCATTAGACAAACATACTAAATTATTATATAATAAGAATAGACTTTGGAGGAGAGATAATGGAAATAATCAAAGAAAGAAAAAAATTAAATAGAGCAATACGTCATGCCAAAAAAATATTTTTGATGGGACATAAAAACTTAGATTTAGATGCCTTGGGAAGTCAAATTGGTATGTATATGGTTTTAAAGAAAAAGAAAAAAGATTGTTATATAATAATTGATGATAAAGAACATGAAGCAGGAGTAGAAAAAATTCTAAGAGAACTTGATGGTGTAATTACAAAAATAAAAAGTTCTGAAATTGATGAAAATTTATCTCCAAATAATTCAAAAAATTTACTAATTATTTTAGATACTAATAAAACCGAGTTAGTTCAAAGTAAAGAAGCACTAAATAAAATAAATAAAAAATTAGTAATCGATCATCATAAATTAGGCAAAACAACTATAAAGAATGCCGATATTATTGATGACTCTAAAGCCTCAAGCACCTGTGAAATGATAACTAGCCTAATTGAATATTATGACGTAGAAGTAGATTCTTACTATGCCACAATACTATTATCAGGAATAGTTCTAGATACTAATAACTATACATTAAATACAACTTCAGAAACATTTTACGCTTCATACTATCTATCATCACTTGGAGCAAGTGCAAAAAAAGTTCAATATTTACTAAAACAAGATATTGGAGAATATACTGAAAGACAAAAATTAATGGCTAATATTGAAACTATTAATGATATAATAGCTTTTACACATGCATCAACTAATACAATTTATAGAAAAGAAGATCTTGCTAAAGTAGCAGATACTTTACTCTTCTTTAATAACATTGAAGCATCATTTGTCATAGGAAAAATAGATAAAGAAACAGTAGGAATAAGTGCTAGAAGTTTAGGAAATTATGATATATTAAATGTATTAAAAAAATTTAATGGTGGAGGAGACACTAACTCAGGAGCTGCAACTGTAGAAAAATCAACTATTTCTAAAGTAGAACAAGAATTAAAAAAACTAATTAAAGAAGGTGAATGAGATGGAAGTTATATTTATTAAAAATCTAAAAAACCAAGGAAAAGTAGGCCAAATAAAAAAAGTAAAAGATGGTTATGCAGAAAATTACTTGATAAAAAATGGTTATGCTGTAAAAAAAACTAAAGAAAATTTAGCTAAATTAAATCATGAACAAGAAAAAAAAGCAAAAGAAGATGAAAATAATAAAAAAGAAGCTGAAAGCCTAAAAAAAGAACTTTCTATAGTAACATTAGAATTTAAAGTAAAAACAGGTGAAGCAGGTAAAGTATTTGGAAGTATAAGTGCAAAACAAATAAAAGATGAATTAAAAAAACTTGGATTTAATATTGAAAAAAATGCTATTGAAATTTCTTCTCCAATAGCAACACTTGGTTTTCATAACATAAATATTACTCTATATCAAAATGTAGTTGCAACAATTAAAATACATGTAATAAAATAGAGGTGATTATATGCCAATAAGGACATTACCAAACAATCAAGAGGCTGAAGCGTCAGTCCTAGGTGCTTGCTTTTTATCTAAATATGCCCTTCAAAAAGCTAGTGAGAATTTAACAGTAGATTCATTTTATAATGAAAAAAACAGTAAAATATATGCAACTTTATTAGCTTTAATGGAAGAAAATACTCCTATCGATATAACAACGATTACCAGTGAATTGAAAAAGAAAAATGAATTAACTGAAGTAGGTGGAGTAGAATATATAACAGAAATAGTAAATTTCGTTCCAACAGCCAGCAATGTTGACTATTATATTAAAACAGTTGAAGAATCAGCTATTCTTAGAAACTTAATCACAACTGCTGAAGAAATAGCAACAGAAGGATATAGTAGTGATGAAACTGTTAATGAAATTCTCGATAACTCTGAAAAGAAAATTTTAAATATAGTAAAAAACAGAAAAGCTAGTGAATTTAGAACTATTAAAGATGTTTTAATTAAAACACAATCAGATTTAGAAAGATTATCTGAAAATAAAGGCGAGATTACAGGACTCGCAACAGGTTGGTATGACTTTGATAAACTTACAACAGGCCTTCATCCTAATGAATTCATTATTATTGCTGCTCGTCCAGCTATGGGAAAAACAGCATTTGCCCTAAATCTTGCTACACACGTTGCCATGACTCAAGACAAGTCAGTTGCCTTATTCAACTTAGAAATGAGTGCTGAACAACTTGCTATGAGAATATTATCAAGTCTTGGTCAAATAGAAGGATTTAAATTAAGAACTGGAAACTTAATGAACCAGGACTGGAGAAGAATTAATGAAGCATCTTCTCAACTATCAAATACTAATTTAGTTATAGATGATACTCCAGGTATAACAATTGGAGAAATAAGAGCTAAATGTCGTAGACTTGCCAGTAGTGAAAAAGGATTATCATTAGTAATAATCGACTATCTTCAGTTAATATCAGGTGGTAAAAACTATGGTACCAATAGACAACAAGAAGTATCAGATATATCAAGGAGCTTAAAAACACTAGCAATGGAATTACAAGTACCAGTCATAGCTCTTTCACAATTATCTCGAGGCGTTGAAGCCAGAGAAGACAAAAGACCTTTAATGAGTGATTTACGTGAATCAGGTTCAATTGAACAAGATGCTGACATAGTTGCCTTTCTTTATCGTGATGATTATTATAATAAAGAAGCAAGAACAGATGACAACAATAGTATTAGTGAATTAATAATAGGAAAGCATCGTAATGGCCCAACCGCAACAATTGAACTACTATTTAAAAAGAATACATCAACATTCCTAAATTTAAGAAAAGAAAATAATATGGAGGGAAAATCTAGTGAATAAAAAAAGTAAATTAATTTTTATAATATTTTTATCAGTTATATTAATTTCTACAACTGGTTTTACCAAAATAGAATCAAAACCAAGAATTCTTTATAGAGTCTATTTAAAAGGAGAATCATTAGGACTAATCAAATCCAAGAAAAAATTAGAAGAATATATTAATAAAGAACAAGATTCTATTAAAAAGAAATATAATGTAAATAATGTATATCCACCCGAGGACTTAAGTATAGAAAAAGAAATTACTTATTCTAATGACATTAAATCAATAAACAAAATATATGAAGAAATTAAAGATATTTCCCCATTTACTATTAAAGGTTATCTCATAAAGCTAAGAGGACTAGATACAATAGATAGCACAACCGGTAAAAAAATAAAAGGAAAAGTACAGACTATATATGTCATTGATAAAAGTATTTTTACAAACTCTATGCAAAATACAGCTAAATCTTTTGTAACAGATGGAGATTATACTAACTATTCTAATAATACTCAAAAAGAAATAAAAGATACAGGAAAAATTATTGAAAATATCGCTGTTCAAAATAAAATAACTATAAAAAAAGGTAATATTCCAGTAGATAAAAAAATATATCAAACAGAAGAAGAATTAAGTAAATATCTACTTTTTGGAACAGAAAAAGAACAAGGTACTTATACAGTAAAAACAGGAGACACTATTTCGGATGTAGCATTTAACAATAAAGTTTCAACAGAAGAATTATTAATAGCTAATCCTAATTTAAAAGATGAAAATAGTTTACTTTCACCAGGACAAGTAATAACAATAGGTATTCTAAAACCTCAAGTAAGTATTGAAGAACAAGAACACGTAGTTGAATATGAAACTCAAAACTATACTACAGAAACTCAAATTGATAATAGTAAGCCAGCGGGTTATGAAGAAACTACTCAAAAAGGAGTAGCTGGAGAAAATAAAGTAACTAAAAAGATTCAAAAAGTTAATGGTGAAATAGTAAATACAGTTACAGTATCGACTGAAGTAATAAAAGAACCAATAAAAGAAATAATTACAAAAAGCGACAAGGTGGCAGGATATGGTTCTGTTGTTGCAACACGTGGACAATGGGGTTGGCCAGCAACTTGTTCATCTGTATCTAGTGGATTTGGATGGAGATGGGGAGCACTTCATGACGGAACAGATATTGCTGGATGTGGATATGGATCAAATATCTTTGCTGCTCAAGCAGGAACTGTAGTTCAATCTTCTTCTAAATTTGATAATGGTCAATATATTACAATTGATCACCATAATGGTTACTATACTATGTATGCCCATTTATCAGCTAGATATGCCAAAGTAGGCGACTATGTTGAAAAAGGACAAGTAATTGGAGCAATGGGACAAACAGGTTTCGCAACAGGAGTTCATCTACACTTCGCAATTTGGCGAGGATATCCTTATCGAGGAGGAGTAGCGCAAAACGCTATGAATTATTATTAAAATGAAAGTACAAACAATTGCCAGTGGATCAAAAGGAAATTGTACTATCGTATTAGGAAGTAGTGCAAACTTAATAATTGATATGGGAATTTCCTATAGAACATTAAAAAAAGTTCTAGAAGAAAATTCCCTTTCTTTTACAGATTTTTCTGCTATTTTAATAACACATTGTCATAAAGATCATACCAGTGGCCTAGCATCCCTTTTATCTCATACAAAATTAAAAGTATTTATTTCAGAAAAAATGTATGATAGCCTAAAAGAAATTGTCCCATATACCAGTTGCAATTTTATTGATCAAGACTTTGCAATAAATGATATTAATATAAAACTATTACCAACATCTCATGATGCACCATCATCCACCGGTTTCTTAATAAAAGAAGAAAATAGAAGCCTTGTCTATATAACAGATACAGGCTACATTAATAGAAAAATTCTAAATAAAATTGTAAATGTAAATTGTTATATAATAGAAAGTAATCATGATGAAGTGATGTTAATGGATGGACCATATCCTAGATTTCTAAAGGAAAGAGTAATTAGTGATAAAGGGCATCTTTCTAATAAAACAACAGCCAAATATTTATCTAAAATAGTTGGTCCAAATACTAAAAACATAATTCTAGCTCATAGAAGTGAAACAAATAATACAGAAGAAAAAATAAAAGAAGCCATAGAAGAAGTAAACTTAAGAGAAGATATAAATGTTATAATTGCTAAACAAAATGAACCATCTCCCTTAATAGAAATATAGAGGTAAAAATGATAAAGATAATAACAGTAGGTAGTATAAAAGAAAAATATTTAAAAGATGCTATTAATGAATATTTAAAAAGACTGAAAAAATATACAGAAATTGAAATAATTGAATTAAAAGATGAAGGACTAGTAGAAAAAGATAAAGCAATTAAATTAGAAGGACAGAAAATAGAAAGATATCTAAATAATAAAGATTATATTATAACATTAGAAATAGAAGGTAAGGAACTAACGTCCTTAGAATTTGCTTCTAAATTAGATAATATATTTATAGCTCATAGTAATATAACTTTTATTATAGGTGGAAGTTATGGCTTATCTGATCAGATTAAAGAAAAATCTAATTTTCATCTTTCGTTTTCTAAAATGACCTTTCCACATCAATTATTTAGATTAATTCTCTTAGAACAAATATACAGATCATTTAAAATAAATAATAATGAGAGTTATCATAAGTAAAATAAGAAAAGAGGAATAATATGATTGGTAATAATTGGGACATTAAATTAAAAGATGAATTTAAAAAGGAATATTTTACTAATTTAATGAACTTTATTAAAAATGAATATAAAACAAAGACCATTTATCCAAAACAAAATGAAGTATTTAATGCCTTCAGATATACTGATTTTAATAATGTAAAGGTAGTAATTATAGGTCAAGACCCATATCATGGCCCAAATCAAGCAGAAGGCTTATCTTTCTCAGTAAGTAATGAAGTATTAAAACCACCTTCACTACAAAACATTTTTAAAGAACTAGAAAGTGACTTAGGAATACCATTTCCTAAACATAATTCATTAAAACCTTGGGCCAAACAAGGAGTTCTTTTATTAAATGCTGTCTTAACAGTAGAAGAACACAAACCAACATCTCATAAAGATAAAGGCTGGGAAACATTTACTGACGATGTAATTAAAATTATAAATAAAAAACAACAGCCAGTTGTCTTTATACTCTGGGGAGCATTCGCTAGAAGCAAAAAAAATCTAATTACCAATCCTAAACATTTAATTATTGAATCAGCTCATCCATCACCATTCTCCGCAAGAAATGGTTTCTTTGGAAGCAAGCCATTCTCTAGAACTAATGAATTTTTAAGAAAAAACAATCTAAAAGAAATAGATTGGCGTATAGAATAGAATTAAATTAACTATATTTTACACTTTTCTTGTGGAAAAAGCGAAAATCACTTTAATTAAAAATTTAAATAGTTTATATTAAAGATGGAGGAATAATATGAATATAGAAAAATTAGAAATAGTAAAAAATAGACTAGGCTTTATCGCAGCTCTAGACCAATCAGGAGGAAGTTCAGCAAAAACTTTGGAAAAATATGGAATACCTGCAAGCTCTTACAATAGCGAAGAAGAAATGTTTAGTTTAATCCATGAAATGAGAGCTCGTGTAATAACTTCCCCTAAATTTAATAGTGACCATATCCTAGGTACAATATTATTTTATAAAACTATGATGAGTAAAATAAATGATGAATACACTTCTGACTATTTATGGAATCAAAAACATATCGTCTCATTCCTAAAAGTAGATAAAGGACTTCTAGATGAAGAAAATGGTGTTAAATTAATGAAACCTATTCCAGATTTAGAAGAACAATTAGATGAAGCAGTAAAGAAAAATATTTTTGGTACTAAAATGCGTAGTGTAATTTATACTGCTAACGAAAAAGGAATTGAAGATATTGTTAATCAACAATTTAAATTTGCAGAAATTATTTGTAATAAGGGACTTGTTCCAATAATTGAACCAGAAGTAGATATTAATTCTAAAGATAAGAATGAAGCAGAACATATATTACTAGAAAAAATAAATAATAAATTAACTAATTGGGATAAAAATAAAAAAATAATGTTTAAGTTTACAATACCAACAGAAGATAATTTGTATTTATCCCTTACTAATAATGAATCAGTAGTTAGAGTAGTTGCTTTATCAGGTGGCTATGATATTGATACAGCATGTAATCTACTTTCTAAAAATCATAATATGATTGCAAGCTTTTCAAGAGCTTTACTTGAAAAATTAAATGTAAATCAAACAGAAGAAGAATTTAATAATGCCCTAGAAAGTGCCATTATAAAGATATATACTGCTTCTGTTAAATAACAGGTTATACTGTTTTTTATACAAAAAATATTATTAGTTGGAAAAAAGGCTTTCTATATTTACTTTAAAATTAATTTTAAATATAATTTAAATAGAAAGGAAGAAATATATGAGAGATATTGTAAAAAAGTTTTCTAATTCAATTATAATTGTTTCTATACTATCAATTATCTTAGGACTAATATTTATTGCATACCCAGATACATCAATGAAAACAATAGGTACAATAATTGCTTTATATATGATTGTACAAGGTATAGTTTTATGTATCTTTGATTTTCAAACAAGAAATATTCCACTTCCAATAGATAGTTTATTTAGTGGAATTTTATCAATTATCTTAGGAATTATAATTATGATGTATCCTACAAGTATAGCAACTCTAGTAACTATAATACTTGGAATATACATACTAGCATCAAGTATTAACTATATTAGATTATCTATTGAGTTAAAAGATGAAGATATACCTTGGATATTAATGTTAATAATAGGAATACTTGATTTAATAGCTGGATTTATAATTATATTTAATCCGTTTGAAGCATCTATTTCTTTGGCAATATTTATAGGAATTATCTTAATAGTAAATGCTATATGTAATATAATTGATACATTAACTTTAAGAAACAATATAAAAAAGATAAAGAAATATTTTGAAGATTAATTATTTTGAAGAACTATTATTTTAGAGTAATAGTTCTTTTTATATTAAAAAATCCACAGAATTTGTGGATCTTTATTTACTTTGAGCTTGAACTGCTGTAATAGCAATTACACCAACAATATCTTCTGTACTACATCCTCTACTTAAATCGTTTATTGGAGCAGCTATTCCTTGTGTTATTGGACCATATGCTTCAGCTTTAGCAAGTCTTTGTACTAATTTATAACCAATATTTCCAGCATCTAAGTCTGGGAATACCAAGACATTGGCATGTCCTGCTACCTCAGAATTTGGAGCTTTAGAAGAAGCAACACTTGGAACAAGTGCAGCATCTAATTGCAGCTCACCGTCAATTTTATATTGTGGAAAATTAGTCTTAGCAAGCTTTGTAGCTTCAACTACTTTATCAACATCAGCATGTTTTGCACTACCCTTTGTAGAATGAGATAGCATTGCAACAATTGGTTCTTTTTGAACTAGTAACTTAAAACTTTCAGCACTACTTCCAGCAATAGCAGCAAGTCTTTCAGGCGTTGGATTTTGTTCAAGTCCAGCATCGGCAAAAATAAATGTACCATTAGCTCCATATTCACAATCAGGAACAACCATTAAAAAGAAAGCCGATACTAATAACACTCCAGGCTTAGTTTTAATTATTTGCAAAGCTGGCCTCAATGTATTTGCCGTAGAGTGACATGCTCCAGATACAACTCCATCAGCTCTACCAGTCTTAACTAACATACAAGCATAATACATATAATCAGTAAGTAGATACTTCTTAGCCTCATCATAAGTTAGACCTTTATTCTTTCTAATCTCAACTAATTTATTAATCAATTCTTCCGTAATTTCACTAGTATCAGGATCAATAATAGTAGCCTTAGAAATATCAAAACCTTTAGCAGACTCTTTTAAAACTTCGTCTTTTCCAATAATAATTATATCAGCAATACCCTCGTTACTCGCAATAGCAGCAGCTTCCATGACCCTTTTATCCATTGACTCAGGAAGAACAATTTTCATCTTTTTACTCTTAGCGCGTATTTTAATATTCTCAATAAAACTCATTTTCTCACTCCTAATAATTATCTGTCATTTAAAATTTCAAATATTTCTCTTTTTTCGTCATTATAAAAATCTTTTCTCTTATATCTTTTAAAAAATCCAATTATATTAGATGGAAAACTAACTAGTAATTTATTAAATTCAACTACTGTATCATTATAAAATTTAATTGCTCCAACAATATCTTCTTCATTATCATTTAAATCTTCTAATATAGATAATAAATTCTCACTCTTAAGTAATTTTTCATTCTCATCTAGAGTTTTAAAAAATTTATTATAATCATTCTTTAATAATTCATATTCTTGAAAATTATTCATCTCATCTAAATTATCATCTAAATTTTCTAAAAAAGTATCTAATTTTAACTCTTTTAAAATAATTGGTCTTGCTCTATTTAATAACTCTTTCTTTTTATCTAAGTAAATACTTATATCTTCCTCAGCCTTATCAATCTTTATAATAGAAAATTGAAATTTATTATTATTAATAACAATTATTAATAATAAAAGGGTTATTATTACAATAATTAACATAATTATTTCTAACATATCATACCTCCACATTAACTAGATTATATCACAAGCAAAAAAAAAGGAAAATAATAATCTTATTATCCATCCATAACGTTAAAAAAAGCAAGATATTTTACTAAGCTTTTTTTATAAATATACTATCAATTTATTTCATCAAATACAGGATCTGTATCTTTTGGTTCAGTTCCCTTTAAAAAGTAAACTAACTTTTGCTTTTTATCAGTACTAGTAGCTGGTTTTCCTGAAATTGGTTCAACAAGCATACCTTCTACATTCTTTGGCATTTTATACCAAACATCATCGTTTTTCATATCTTTTTCATAATTTTCTACGGTTTTATACCAAATATTTTGGGCATATTTATAATCTTTTGTATTAAGTTTTTTATCTTTATCATATCCTACCCAAACTGCACAAATAATTTTCTTATTAAAGCCAATATTCCAGTTATCTGTAGATGTTGTTCCACTTTTTAAAGCATAAGTATGATTTAGCTTTCCATTTAAACCAATACCTGTAGGATAGTTATAATCTACATAAGCTGGATCATAAGTTGCTGTTAATAAATTATTTAAAATAAATACTAGACTAGAATTTAATACTAAATCTTTTTGATTATTATACTTAAATAAAACCTCACCATTACCATTAACTACTTTCTCAATTAAATGACCTTTTAATTTGTATCCTCCATTAGCAAAAGCTCCATAACCACTAGCCATTTCTATTATATTAATTTCGTTTGTACCAAGTGGAAGTGAAGGCACTGCTTCTAACTTAGCTGTTATTCCAACTCTTCTAGCTACATTGATTAAAGAATCATATCCTAAAAACATATGAGTTTTTACCGCATAAATATTATCACTATATGCAATTGCTGTTGCCATACTTATAGCTTTATTGCCATATTTATTATTGTAATTTACAGGAGAATAAGTCTTACCATTATCTAGTGGAAAAGTAGTAGCCTCACTTGTAAAAGCCGTACTTGCTGTAAAACCATTTTCTAAAGCAGCATAATATAAATATGGTTTCATTGTTGAACCAACTTGCCTACTAGAATCTGTTGCTCTATTATATGTAGACTTATTATAATCTCTTCCTCCAACTAAAGCCATAATTCCACCATTTTCTGGATTCATTACAACACTTGCTGTTTCGATATCATTATTCTCCGGAAAAGTTTCTTTAATATTACTTTCTAAATTAGTTTGTACATCATAATTAAAGTTAGTATAAATCTTTAAACCTTTAAGATCATTATAGTTACTTGGAATACTACTTAATTCCTTTAATTCATCCATAACAGCATCTTTATAATAATTAATACTACTATAAATATTTTTTTTATCACTTCCAATAATATTTAATTTTTCATTATATGCCTTCTCCTTCTCCTCTTTAGAAATTATTCCATTATTAACTAAACTATTAAGTACAATAAGTTGTCTTTTTTTAGCTGAATCCATATCAATTATTGGTGAATAAATACTAGGAGCCTTAGGAATACCAGCTAACATTGCTGCTTCAGCCAAATCTAAGTCCTTACTTTTTTTATTAAAATAAAACAAAGAAGCATTTTCTATTCCATATTCTCCGTGTCCATAATTAATTGTATTTAAATATCCCTCTAATATTTCATTTTTTGAATAATTAGCTTCTATTCGAAAAGTATACCATGCTTCATCCCATTTTCTTTTCCAAGTTTTATCAAAATTTAAAAACAAGTTTTTAGCATATTGTTGTGTAATAGTAGAAGCTCCTTGATTATTATTTCTACTGACAATGTTTGTTACAATTGCTTTACCTATTCTTAAAAAATCAAATCCAAAGTGTTTATAAAAATTTTTGTCTTCTGTATAAATTGTTGCATTAATTAAATTTTTACTTATATCACTTAAATTAACCCATTCCTTCTTTTCATTACCTTTAAAAAATATATTATTATTTGTATCATACAAAGTAATATTATTAGCACTATTAATTACCGGTTTAGGAGAAAATTTAACATACAAAAAACAACCTATACAAGCAATTATTAATAAAATAATAAAAAATTTTATTATTTTCCAAAGTTTCTTCAAAGTACTATCCCCTCCAATAATAGTATTTAAAAACTTAAAAAAAATATACATAAATAAATTTTTATTTATAAATATTAATGTTATAATAAGAACAAATTAAGAAAGGAAGAAATTTTTATGTCATATAAAATTTATTTTTCATCATCTACTAAAATAAGTGCTGTAGGAAAAATCATTAATTTAAAAAGAAGAACTAAAGAAGAATTAAAGACAAAATTTTCTATTTTAGAAAAAGAATTAAAGAAATTAAAATTAAATACAGAAACAAAAATTATTGTAACTGAAGAAGTAGATTATAAAGAAGAAAATGTTGAATTATTTATTGGATATTTAAATCAAGATATAAATTCAGAAACTATACAAAAAATTAAGCAAAACAAATATTTAACACTATATTCTATACCTACTATGGACTATTTAGTTTCAGAAAAAGTTAATATAGATGATATAAACAATGTTTGCAATGATATAATTAAATACTCAAAAGATAAAAACGTTCAATTAATTGGTCCTTATACAGAAATATATTATGATCAAGATAAACCAAATATTTATGTTATGGCCCATGATTTAGTAAGAGAAGAATATGAAAATGAATTAATAAAAAGATACTCTATAAAAAAATATAATGAGCCATTTAAATTAAATAAAGAAATACTTGGTACTTGGAAAATAAAAGAGATACTTCCGAATATTAATTTTAATTATAAAAAGCAAAAGAGTAATCCTAAAACAGAATATAATAAAATAGAATTTAAAGATGATGGTACAACAAATCATAAAGACTTAAAATGGTCAAATGATAATCTATTTTTAATAACTAAGGACCATGTAGTTGCAAACAAAATGATTATAAAAAACATAGATAATAAAAAATACTTAGAAATTAGAATGAGTGAATTAAGTAAAGTTTACTATCATGCTAAGCCAATATCCTATATATATGAAAGAGAAGAAAAATAATTTATGAATAAAAAGAAATATGTGCTATAATCATAACTATAAATTTATATGTAGGTGATCTTATGCCAGTAATAAATATTAAAGTTAGCATATCAAATTTAGAATATGGTGAAAAATTTAATACAAGAGCAATAATTCAAGATAATATTCTAAAATATAGAGAAAAAGACAAAACAATAGTTAAATATTATTTAGATAGTAATATACTAGAAAGAGAAAATAATAAATTAAAATTAAAATATAATTTCATTATTAAAAATAATACAACTGGTAAAATATTTTCTAAAGAATTACAAAAAGAAGTACCTATTAGCATTTATACCAATAAAATATTAAGACAAGGCAATAATATTATTGTAGAATATAAGATAGAAAATAATATATTTAATTATAGAATCGAGGAGATAAAATGAGTTTATATAAAGAATTAGAAGAAGATTTAAAAGAGATAATAAAAAAAGCAGGGTTTGAAGAAGAAAATATTTCTCTTACACCATCAAATAGAAAAGATTTAGGTGAATATCAATTAAATGATGCTATGCAATTAGTTAAAGTATATCATAATAATCCAAGAGAAATAGCTAATTCTATTGTAAAAGAATTAGAAAATGATAAAAGATTTGTTAATATTAATATCGCTGGTCCTGGTTTTATTAATTTTACTTTAAGTGAAGAATATAAAGTAGAAATTATAAATAAGATGCATGATAATTTATTTAATAATATTGATAAACAAGAAAAAAAGAAAATAATTATTGATTATGGTGGAGCAAATGTTGCTAAAGCTCTTCATGTTGGGCATTTAAGAAGTGCAGATATTGGAGAAGCATTAAAAAGACTTGCAAATTTAGTGGGATATGAAGCAATAGGAGATGCTCATCTAGGAGATTATGGAAGGCCATTAGGATTAGTTGTCTTAGAAATCAAAAAATTATATCCAAACTTATCATATTTTGACGAAAATTATACAGGAGATTATAGTGAAGTAGAACTTCCAATTACTAATGCTGACCTAGAAAGAATTTACCCTGAGGCAAGCAATAAAGCCAGAGTTGATGAAGAATATTTGGATGAAGCTCGTGAAATAACAAAGAAAATTCAAAGCCATACTAGAGGATATTATGATATTTGGAAAAAAATTGTCGAAATTTCTAAAGAAGATATAAAAAAAGTTTATAAAGAATTAAATGTCAATTTTGAATTATGGTATGGTGAAAGTGATGCAATGGAATATTTTCCTGAACTAGAAAAAATTTATCGTGATAATAACATTTTATCTTTAAGTGAAGGAGCTGAAGTTGTAAATGTTAGTAGTGAAGATGATAAAACTGAAATACCTCCTTTATTATTTATTAGAACAAATAAAACAGTTTCATATGAAACAACAGATCTTGCTACCATTCTTCAAAGAAAAAAAGAAGAAAATCCTGATGAAATTTGGTATGTAGTAGATGCTAGACAATCTCTTCACTTTGAACAAGTATTCCGGGCTGCAAGACGTGCTAAACTAGTTAATGATAATGTTGTACTTGAACACATTGGCTTTGGAACTATGAATGGCAAAGATGGTCATCCATTTAAAACAAGAGATGGTGGAGTTATGCCACTAAAAACTTTAATAGATATGGTAAATGAAGAAACTTTAAAGAAAATTACCAATGAGTCAATGACCGATGAAGAAAAGAAAAAAACATCAAGAATAGTGGCAATAGCAGCTCTAAAATATGCTGATTTATTACCATTCCGTGGAACTGATTACATCTTTGATCCAGCTAAATTTGCTGATTTAGAAGGAAAAACTGGTCCATACCTTTTATATTCAACAATAAGAATGAAATCACTTCTAAACAAAGCAAAAAATTTAAGCCAAGAAAAAGCAAAAATATTACCAGGAAAAACAGAACAAGATATAGCAGTAACTATTTTAAATTTACCAATTACTATTAAAAGAGCAATTGATACTAAGTCATTAAATGAAATAGCTGATTATTTATATAATATTACATCTCTATATAATAAATTTTATGCTGAAAACAAAGTATTAATAGAAGAAAATAAAGATAAACAAGAATCTTGGCTAGTCTTAACTAAAGTAGTTTATGATATAAATATGTTACTTTTAAAAACACTTGGAATAGAAGTACCAGAAAAAATGTAAAAAACTATTGTCAAGTAAAAATATATATGATATAAATTTTATTGGTAATTTTTCTACCAAATTTAATCTATATTTAGGAGGAATACCTATGAGTATTAAAAAAAGTAAAGATGAATTAGAATTAATGTCCAATAAAGATATAGCTGCATTAATATTAGAAGATAGTAAAAAGACTATGAATACAGCTGATCTTTTTAAAAAAATAATAAAATTATTAGAACTTCCTGAGTCAACTTTTGAAAAGAAAATAGCTGATTTTTACACATCATTAGCAACAGATAAAAGATTTATCTTGTTAGATAATGGTAAATGGGACTTAAGAAGTAATCATACTTCTGATAAAGTAGTTAAGGTCGCAACAGATGATGATGAGGAAGATGAAGAAGAAACAGAAGAAGAAAAAGTTGAAGAAATAGAAGATAGTGAAGATAACTACGATGATACAGATGATGAATCTGATTATGATGATGATACCAATGAAGAACTAAAAGACCTAGTAGTTATAGATGATGATGAACTAGAACTAGAACAATAATCTAGTTCTTTTCTTCAAAAAAATATGATACAATAAGACTGCTTTACGAAAGGTTAGGTGTAAATATGATAGAACATTTAGATTTAATTCTTGAAAAATATAATAAATTAGAGGCTGAATTAACAAAGGCTGAAGTATTAAGTGATGTTAAAAAGACAAGAGAATACAGTAAACAAATGTCTTCTATGTCTGATGTTGTTGCCTGCTACAAAAAATACAAAAAAGTATTAACTGATATTGAAAATACTAAAGAGATGGAAAAAGATCTTGAGCTTGCAGAAATGGCTAAAGAAGAATTAACTAATTTATTAGATGAGAAAACAAAATTAGAAAGTCAATTAGAGCTTTTATTAATACCAAAGGATCCAAATGATGACAAAAATGTTATTGTTGAAATTCGAGGAGCAGCAGGCGGTGATGAAGCTAACATCTTTGCAGGTGATTTATTTAGAATGTATACTAGATATGCTGAAAAAAAAGGCTTTACTTATAAAGTCTATAATGCAGTAGAAGGAGCAGCAGGTGGTTATAGTCAAATTGAATTTATTATCAAAGGAAAAGGTGCATATTCACTTTTAAAATATGAATCAGGTTCACATAGAGTACAAAGGGTACCAGTTACAGAATCAAATGGCCGAATACAAACATCAACAGCTACTGTTCTTGTCATGCCTGAAGCAGATGATAACCTTGAAATTGAAATAAATCCAAACGATTTACGTATCGATATTTATCGCTCTAGTGGTAATGGTGGACAAGGAGTTAATACAACCGATTCAGCTGTTAGAATTACCCATTTACCAACAGGAATAGTAGTAACTTGCCAAAATGAACGTAGTCAAATACAAAATCGTGAACAAGCATTTCGCGTTTTAAAGTCACGTTTATATGACTTAGAAGAACAAGAAAGAGAAGAAAAGGAAGGCAAAGAACGTCGCAGTAAGATTGGAACTGGTGATCGTGCTGAAAAAATTCGTACCTATAACTATCCACAAAATAGAGTGACAGATCATCGAATAGGTTATACTACTAAAAACTTAGATAGAATCATGGATGGTGATTTAGACGACCTACTAAATGCTCTATCACAAGAAGACCAAAAAAGGAAACTATGTGGAGAAGAAGACTAAATGACAGTAGAAGAACTCCTAGTTCTTGGAAAAAGTTATACATCAAGTGATCATGCCAAAATTTTATTAGCTGAACTTTTAAATAAAAATCCTTTAGAACTATTAAATTACTTAGATTATAAAGTTAATATAGAATTGTCTAATAAATATAAAGAAGAACTTCTAGCCTTAAAAAATGGTAAACCTCTTCAATATGTCATTGGTAATGTAAATTTTTATGGTATAAAATATTATATAAATGAAAATGTATTAATACCTAGATTTGAAACAGAAGAGTTAGTTGAAAATACTATTAATTATATAAAAAAATATTTTAACTATCCAATAGATATTGTTGATCTAGGCTGTGGAAGTGGAGTAATAGGCTTAACTCTAGAAAAGAAAATATCAACAAAATCTGTGGATTTAATAGATATAAGTCCAAAAGCACTAACAGTTACAAAAAAAAACATCATAAATTTAAATTCTAGAGCTAATATTATGGAAAACAACTTCCTTGAAAATATAAATAAAAAATATGATGTCATTATCAGCAATCCACCTTATATAAAAACAGATGAACAAATAGAAAATATTGTTAAAGAAAACGAACCACATATAGCATTATATGGAGGAATAGAAGGTCTTGATTGCTATAAAGAAATATTAAAAAATATAAATAATAATCTAAAAGAAAAAGCACTTATTGCTTTTGAAATTGGATCAAGCCAAGCACAAGATTTAATTAAACTAATAAATATTTATCTAACAAATGTTAAAATTATTGTTAAAAAAGACTTATCAGGTCGAGATAGAATGTTGTTTATTTTTAAAAACATTGAAATAAATGAATAAAAAATTAAATAAAACCTCACTATTATTATGAAAGCGAGGTTTTATTATTAAAAAATTAATTATTGTAAGTGCTGTTATAATAGCTATACTAAGTATAAATAAAGAAGAAAATATAGTTGTACCAAAAGAATCTATTAGATTTAGGATAGTAGCAAATAGTAATTCTTCAACAGATCAAAAAATAAAAAAAGAAATTCTTAACTCTTTATCAACAAAAATTGTGGAAACAAACAAATTAACCAGTCTAGATAATACAAGAAAATATATTAATAAAAATATTAATCAATTCACAGAAATTGTGGATAATACATTAACCAAAAATAATTATTCTACTTCTTTCAACATAAATTATGGAAAAAATTATTTTCCTAAAAAAGTCTATAAAAATGTAATATATGAAGAAGGAGAATATGAGTCTTTAGTAATAACTTTAGGAGATGGTAAAGGAAAAAATTTTTGGTGTGTTTTGTTTCCACCACTTTGTATGCTAGATGAAGATAACGATATTGAATATAAATCTCTTATTAAAGAAACATTAGATAAGTATTTTTAAAAGATTAAATGAATAGAATATATAGATAATTATATATTCTATTTTACGTTAAATTTTCTCATAATTATATGATTTAATTGACAAAAGACACTTGTTTACTTATTATAAGATTGAAAAAGAGCCATAATCTCTTAGAACTTTAATAAATAAAATCATTGGAGGTATAACATGAAAATAATGGAAATTGAAGGTGGAAGAGAACTTTCTGGAACTATCAGAATAAGTGGAGCTAAAAATGCAACTGTTGCCTTGATTCCAGCTGCTATATTATCAGATGAAGAAGTAACTATTTGTAATATTCCTGAAATAACTGATACAACAGCCTTATGTGATATATTGAAAGAATTAAAAGTTGATGTAAAAAGAGCTAGTGAAAGTATTATTATTAATCCTAGAAATATGCAAAACATTGAAATTAAAGAAGAATATTCAAAAAAATTAAGAGCTTCATATTATTTTATGGGTGCATTACTTGGCAAATATAAAAAAGCATCCATGTATTTTCCTGGAGGCTGTTCAATAGGAGCAAGACCAATAGATTTACATTTAAAAGGTTTTGAAGCTTTAGGAGCAACTGTGACAAATGAAAAAAACAAATATACTGTTGAAGCAAAAGAATTACATGGAGCCAATATTTACTTAGATATTGCATCAGTTGGAGCAACAATCAATATCATGTTAGCAGCTATAAAAGCTAAAGGAACAACTGTTATTGATAATGCTGCTAAAGAACCAGAAATAGTAAATGTTGCAACATTTCTAAATAACATGGGAGCAAAAATTACAGGAGCAGGAACATCTACTATAAAAATTGTTGGAGTTGATTATCTCCATCAATGTTTTCACGAAGTAATACCAGATAGAATAGAAGCAGGGACATATCTTATAATAGGATCATTATGTGGTAATCCACTAAAAATAGATAATATTATTCCAGAACATATAGAGTCATTAACTTCAAAACTAGAAGAAATGGGAGTTGATTTAGAAATAGGACGAGACTATATTATAGTTTCAAATTATGGTAAAAAAAGACCAACTAATATCAAAACAGCTGTCTATCCAGGTTTTCCAACAGATCTCCAGCAACCATTCACAGTACTACAAACACAGTGTAGTGGAAAGAGTAAAACAACAGAAACTATTTGGGAAAACAGATTTATGCACATTCCATACTTAAGAGACTTAGGTGCTGATATTACAGTTAAAAATCAAACAGCCACTATAATTGGACCAACTCCCCTAAAGGGAACAAGTGTTGTTGCAACCGACCTAAGAGCTGGAGCTGCCATGGTATCAGCAGCCCTAGTAGCAAATGGCAAAACAACAATTACAAATGTCGAACATATACTAAGAGGCTATGAAAATATAGTAGAAAAATTATCAAATGTCGGTGCTAAAATAACCCTTAAAGAAATATAATTACTAGTAGAAATAATTATATTTCTTTGGAGGACTATGAAAAAACTTATTAAATTATTAATTTTAATATTATTAAATATCTCAGTCTACTTTATATATAATAATACAAAAAATAGTACCTATCGAATACTAATATTAGGAGATAATCTATCTTTAGCCAACAAACAAACATATATAGATTACTATAAAACATATAAATTAAAAAAATATCATCAAGTATATTTAAATAAATCTTATTCTAAGAAAGATTTATCTGTCTCTAATTTAAGAAAAGATATTCAAGCTAATAAAACAATTAAAAGAGATTTAATAAGTACTAATATTCTAATTATAAATGTAGGTTACAATGATTTAGTATATAAAATAAGTTTATTAGAAGATAAAAATCCAAATAAATTAGCTACTATATTAAATGAAATAAGAAACGATTATTTATCTCTAATTAAAGAAATAAAAAAATATTATCATAAAGATATCATAGTAATAGGCTATTATCCTTCTTTAAAAGATGATTATTATTTAAATAAAGGAATAACATATTTGAATAAAATATTAAGAGAACCTACTAAAGTTATTTATATAGATACTTATAATGATTTAAATAATAATAAATATTTTTCTAATTCTAATACTTATTTTCCAAATACTTTAGGACATCAAGTCATATCCAAAAAACTTATAAAAACACTTGAAAATAATAAAAATATTTGATATATTAATAAGGCAATTTATATCTATGGCAAATTATTTGTCATGGCGGAAGGAGAGATAATATGAAAAAGGGAATACATCCAGAAGTAAAAGAATGTACAGTAACATGTGCTTGTGGTAATACTTTTACTTGTAAATCAACAAAATCTGAAATCAATGTTGAAGTATGTTCAAATTGTCATCCATTCTATACAGGAAAGCAAAATAGAGCATCACGTGCTGGTCGCGTAGAAAAATTCAATAAGAAATATGGTTTAGATACTAAAGAAGCTGCATAAACTTCTTTTTTTATGCTAAAATAGATTATGGAGATGATCTTGTGAAAATAGGAATTGCTAGTGACCATCGTGGTTACAAATTAAAAGAAAAATTAAAAAAAGAATTGTTAAAAAGAAATTATGAAATTATAGATTATGGTACATATAGTGAGGAATCAACTGATTATCCTGATTATGCCTTTAAATTAGGAGAAAATGTTCGTAATAAAAATGTGAACTTTGGAATAGCAATCTGTGGTTCAGGTATAGGAATTAGTATTGCCTGCAACAAAGTGAAGGGTATAAGATGTGCTAAAGTTGTAAATAGTGCTGAAGCTAAAGTAACGCGCCTTGATAATGACGCTAATATTGTAGCATTTGGAGAAAAAACATCTATAGAAGATGCATTAAACATTGTTGAGACATTTATAACAACTCCATTTTCTAATTTAGAAAAACATGTTCGCAGAATAAATAAAATAAAAAAATATGAGGAAGAAAACTAATGAGTGGTAAATTCTATTTATATGTAGTCGTAACATTTATTGTTATTTGGGCAATGGATTCCCTAAACATAAATGGAATATTTAAAAAAAATAGAGTCTATCAAGCTCGAATATTTTATTTTCTACTAGCCCTAGCACTAATCTACTTAGTAACTAATTTTATTTATGATATTTCTTTAACAGTAAATATTGTCTAGAAGATGTATAAATCTTCTTTTTTTGTTCAAACTTATATTGAGGTGATAAAATGAAAAGAAAAGTAAAACTAAAAAAAATACCATTTCTAATTACTCTATTCGTCCTAGTACCTGTTTTTGCTTTAATAATTTTAAAAAATGCTAATTTAACAAATAAAGAAAAAGAAGAAGACTCTGTCACCAATGATACAATAACTGACTCTATGCCTGTTATTAATGCGACAAATAAAATGATAAACCCATATATTGATAAAAATATTAAAATAGGTAAAACATATTATGATTATAAAGGAGAAGAACAAACACAAGAAAATTCTATTACTGTACATGATAATACATACATGCAAAATACAGGTGTTGACTTTATTGGAGATAAAACATTTGATGTTGTAAGTGTATTAGATGGAACTGTAATAAATGTTAAAGAAGATAATCTATTAGGAAAAGTAGTAGATGTAAAACATGAAAATGGACTTATATCTAGTTACCAAAGTTTAAGCGAAGTTAATGTAAAAAAAGATGAAACAATAACCCAAGGACAAGTAATAGGAAAAAGTGGTACTAATGAATTAGACAAAGAAAGTGGTAATCATTTACACTTTGAAATTTATAAAGATGGAACAAGTGTAAACCCAGAAAATTATCTAAATAAAGAGATTAGTGAATAGAAGAAAAATATTTCTTCTTTTTTCATAATTTTTATTATATAATTAGTCATAATTATCTAAAAATATGATAAAATATGAAAGAAAGGAATGAAGATATGCTAGCAAAAGATATAGGTATTGATTTAGGTACAGCAAATGTTTTAATTTATATCAAGGGACAAGGAATAGTTTTAAATGAACCAAGTATTGTAGTGATTGACACAGAAACTAACAAAGTAATAGCTGTTGGTAGTGAAGCTAGTGAAATGTTAGGAAGAACCCCAGAAAAAGTAAAAGCTATTAAGCCAATGAAAGATGGTGTGATTGCTGACTTTGAATTAACTGAAATAATGTTAAACTATTTTATAAATAAAGTTAAAGGAAGATCATTTTTTTCTAGACCGAGAATCCTAATCTGTTGCCCAACCAATATTACTCCTGTTGAGAAAAATGCCATTAAAGAAGCAGCAGAGCAAACTGGAGCCAGAAAAGTTTATATTGAAGAAGAACCAAAAGTCGCAGCCATTGGAGCTGGAATGGATATTTCCAAACCAACTGCCAATATGGTATTAGATATTGGAGGAGGAACAACTGATATTGCAATCCTTTCTATGAATGGAATAGTTTTATCTGCTTCAATTAAAATTGCCGGAAATGCCTTTGATGAAGACATAGTAAAATATATAAGAAGTAAATATAAATTATTAATTGGAGAAAAAACAGCTGAAGATATAAAAATAAACTTTGCTAACGTATTTAAACCATCGAAAAAAGAAAAATTAAATGTTAAAGGAAGAAATCTATTAACAGGTTTACCTGATTCTATTGATTTAAGTCAAGATGAAATAAAAGAGGCCCTAGATGATAGTTTAACAAGAATTATTAAGACAATAAAGAGTGTTCTAGAACAAACCCCACCAGAGTTATCAGCTGATATTGTGGAAAAAGGAGTTGTCTTAACAGGAGGAGGTGCACTTTTAACAGGACTTGAAGATTTATTAGAAGAAGAATTAAACATACCTGTTTTAATTGCAGAAACACCACTAACTTGTGTTGCCGAAGGAACAGGAGTACTCTTAGATAACATTAAATTACTAGAAGAAGACCAAGAATAGGTCTTTTTTCACTCCTATGGCATATTTGATACAAATACAAGGTAATATATATGAAATAAAATACACAACTGATTTAAATGAAATAACTCTAAATATATGTAATAAAAGGAAAAAAAGACATACATTGAATAAAATATTGAATTAAACAAATTAAATAGAAGAAACTCAAGAACTTTATGAAAAATTAAATTAAAAAATATAAATAATAAAATAGTTCTATATATAGGACTTTTTTTAATAATTTACTCAACTAATGACAATTTAAAAAAATTTTGATAAAATCATGCTAGGAAGTGAAATTTATGAAAGTACAATTAATTGAAGCTATAAAAATAGTTTTAACAACATTTATTGCTTCAACATTAATAATGTTTTTAATGCGAAAAGTAGCTGTTCATATAGGAGCAATCGATAAACCAAGAGCAGCTGAAGGTCATAGACATATTCATAAAAAAGCAACTCCAAAACTTGGAGGAGTTGGAATATTTTTAAGTTTTCTACTAGGATATATGCTATTCGGTGAACAAAGTGTTAGAATGAACTCTATTTTAATTGGAAGTTTTATAATAATATTAACTTCAATTGTTGATGACATTAAATCAATAAAAGCATCTCAAAAGTTAATAGGACACCTAGTAGCAGCTTCAATTATTGTCTTCTATGGACATATTCTGTTAGATAATATTACAGTATTTGGCTATTCCTTTAACTTTGGTATCTTATCCTATCCAATAACCATTCTCTTTATTGTAGCCTGTACCAATATAATAAATTTAATAGACGGACTTGATGGTTTAAGTGGAGGAATTTGTTCAATCTTTAATATTACAATTGCTATTATTGGTTTCTTTCAAGGCAGATTTGGAAGTTTAGTAATGGTTCTTACACTAATCATGTTAGGCTCTACTTTAGGATTCCTTGTTCATAATTTTAGGCCATTTCATCAAGCTAAAATATTTGCGGGCGATGGAGCAACTTTCATGGGATTTATAATTTCCATAATTACTCTCCTAGAATTCAAAGGACCAGCCCTAATCTCCTTCTTCGTCCCAATCTCAATACTCAGTATACCAATACTAGATACACTATTTGCCATAATTAGAAGACTATTAAAAGGACAACCACCATTTAAAGCAGATAGAGAACACCTCCACCACCAATTACTTGGAATGAACTTTTCTCCAACAACAACTGTTCTAATAATTTACGGAATAAACATACTATTTGCTATTGCTTCAATATTATACACTTTAAAACTACAAGAACCAATTATTGCACGAACTATATATATACTTCTATTTATAATAGTATTATGGTTTGTATTTCATACAACAATAATTTCTGATAAGAATCCAGAACTATTAAAAAAACTGTCAAGCAAAATAAAAAAAAATAAAAAGTCTAATTAATAGACTTTTTTCTATGATATTATTTAAAAGAGCGTGATAAAAATGATAAATTTTATAATAGAAGATAATGATCTAAAAAAAATAATAAATAAAATAATGATGAATTATAATTATAAATATAATATACAAAACTATTCTAAAGAAAT
>OCVV011223162.1_pt1 | contig 33152 bp, 37 predicted proteins | sample 1539721 | NCBI WGS metagenome assembly OCVV01 (sample SAMN02144230, study PRJEB22623) | gut metagenome | biome: sheep rumen | host: Ovis aries | place: New Zealand | reverse complement strand
CCTGATGAGGAATATACTTATGGTTTGTATCAGTTGAATGAAGAAGTAAATATTACCGGTATTTGCAAAGATGATGAAGGAAGAGTAATAACAGATAAAACAGGAAAACCAAAGCAAGGTATTATACACCCAGAATTGGATTCTCAAATCAAATTGCTTAAAGCAGATTTGAAAAATTTCTATAATGAAAAAATCGCTCCAAAGCTTTTTGAATATCAGTTGCTTAAATAAAACAAAAGAGGTGGCTTTTTTTGTAGGGGCAAAACTAATAAGTAGGAAAGAACGCATATGAGATACATTAACGATGAAGAAAAGGATATATACTCCTATAATAAGAAGGAAAGAGACCTCATCAATGAAGAGCTAATAGAACTTGGCAATAGAATTACAGAGGTAGATGGAAGGGTAGATAATACTAACCAGGTGGTAGAGGGCATAATCGCCTCTGATACTTGCAATAAGCCTAATGCCAACCATATCAATACTACTACCAACAAACTCAAAGCAGATGAGAGTGATTTGGGTGATATTACTTCTGACAATATCATCAATGACCATTCCTTGAAGACAGGCTCCATAGATGCCCAGACGGGTAATATTGACAGTTTGGAAGCCGGAAGCGGTATATTCACCTCAGTGGAATCTACTACTCTGGAAGCCCAGGAAGCAGAATTTTCAGAAACTACTACTGGAAGCTTGCAAGCAACCAATGCCGAGATAGACAATCTTACTGTAAATGGCACTTTGGACATTAATACTGCTACTATTGATAATTACAACATAGATGCCATAGAAGCAAATACAGCCGAGATAGGAAGCATAGAAGCAGACAATGCCTCTATTGGAAATGCCTCAATCACTTATGGTGACGTAGATTTGCTTGAAGCAGACAAGGCTACCTTAGACCTCTTACAGACACACAACATTACTTTCCACAATGACCCCAAGAATCCATTCTATATTCATATAGAACCCCAAGACCAGCCTTCTGAAACTGATTACAGAATAATAGAAGTTCCTTATATAGATACTGGTGATTACTACTTGTCATTGAGGGATCCAGTATCAGACCAAGCATGGTGGAGTGTAATAGTTCATAACAATCATTCAAACATCACAGTATCTTATTCCAGAAGAACCAAGGATTTTAGGGGAGAACCACTTACAGTGCCAACCCTTGATGAATTCTATATCTACAACTATGATAGTGAGACTCCAAAGCTCTACATTAGAACATATGTAGGTGGAAATTTGTACTGGCAGAACCAGTCATTGAAGGAGAATACTACTCCAACTATGTATAGTTGGTATCCATTTGATATATCTGCCCAAGGTTCAGTCCGCTACCAGTGTATGCACACTGCGGCTACTTGGTTCAGCCATATTCTTAATATTGGTACCAGAGGAGAAAGTGAAGGTGATGCTTCTTTGTTCTTGGTACCAACTGACTGGAACAATGCTTCCAGAAGCCAGATTGAATTCAATGGCGAGAGAGACATTATCTATGATTACTATGTTCCAAATCAGTCAGTGAATACTACTGATGAAGTAGTGTTCAAAGACTTGATTATTGACCCTCTTGATGGTAAGTGGGTATATAACATAGAGAATGCTTTGCAGGGTATAGACCCAGTAATAGTAGTTAATGGACAATTGGATTCATATGAGAATCTAATAGAGACCAAGGAACTTGCCAAATGGACAGGTAAGGTAGGAACCAAGGGTGATTCCATTACTACCGAAGCAGGGTGTATTTACAGAGACCAGGCTTATGCTGAAATCAACCAATATCTATACAGAAAGGTAGCCCTTAATACCTATGATTCAGTATCTTACAATGGCATTCCTTCTACCACTACTTCCAAGCTTGTACTTAGAAGAAAGATGAACACTGAAAGAGGATTGGAAGATGATTTGGTAGTATCAGCCCCAGCGGTAGTAAATCCATATGAAGACGCAGATGAAATAATGTGGACTTCCTATACATACTCATTCTATGGGGAATATCCAGCAGGACAAATGTACACTGTATGGCTTGAAAGGGAAGTAGATGGAAGAACAATAACCAAAGTTCTTGAATCCACTGTAAATAGTGATGAGTATATCATAAATTGTGTGTCCTTCAAAGACACCTTCACTTATGGTACTATCGACCTTAATAAATATACATTCAATGGCTACCATAAGCCAATTACTTATTTGGGAGATGTAGTAGAGGGTAGATGGAATGGTGGAGAAATTCACGCTACCAAGAAGAATGTAGATAGCCACTCTTCTGACTATACTGGGACAGACTATGATTATACTGGTAATCTTACAGCAGATGGCCAGACAAAATTACGTGATAGTGTAGCAATAGTAAATGACTATGATCCAGAGAATATAGTTCCAGTAAGCAGAGTGGATGTTTCCGCAGGTACAATTGCTGAAACCTTCACCAATACAGATACTATCCAAGGCCCTTCTACTAAGCCTTACCATGAGAAAGACCCAGATGATCCAACAGATACTACTGACTGGTCATTGAGATTGCAGGAAAATACAATCATTGGTAGTGAAGCAAATCCAAGGGATTTGTATGTTACTGGTAATCTTAGAGCCAATATTGAAATGAATGTAGATCCCAACAAGATTATCTACAAGGATGCTGATACTACCAACCTTGCGGTAGTGGATAATTCCTATATAGGAACTGCTGCCCAATATAATGCCTTGGCTACCAAACCAGCAGATGGTTCATTGGTAATCAGAGTAGGAGTATAATGATGGACGTAAGCGGAATAATATCAAGCTTATTTAGCAAGCCATACTTATATCTTGCTACCTTGGCAATAGTCCTCTTGCTTATCTTCACTGGAAAGTTGAAGCTAAGTTTCAGAGGATTGAAGATAGGAACAGATGAGAAAGAAAGACTAATAATAGGGAGACAGACCCGCTATGTAGAGAATGAACTGGCGGCTCTTGCATCCACTCTGCTTAGGGAACATCCAGACTTTGACCCTTGGAGAACCAAGTACATTTGCGAGAAGGCACTGGATGAATTTGTAAGGGCAATCTATATGAACCATATTACTGATACGGAAGGATATATAGATGACCGCTATGAAACTATGTTAACCATAGTCCAACAGTTGGCAGAGAAGGATTATTTTTGGAGCGAGGAGTTCAAGAAATTTTTGAAAGATAATACAGAGCGAATGGTTAAGAAACTATACAAAATTAGAAAGGAGATGAACTAATGGCAGGAACTAATGAGACAAGCTATTTCTTAAAGCACGGCAACAATCTCAATCCATTGGTGTCCAAGAAATCAGACTTGGAAGACCAGAACATTCCCAAATGGGATGATACCGAACAGAGATTGACAGACAGTGCTGTAAGCGAAAGTTATGACAGCGTAGCAGATGAGACTACGGTAGCAATAGATGGAAACGCAGATATAGATGGCAAGGCAAACATCACCAGTGATACAGCAATTGGTGGGAATGTAGAAGTAGATGGTACTTCCCAGTTCAATGATGATGTTACAATAGGAAAAGCAGCCCAAGGAGCTGACCCAGAAGTACAGGCAGACTTGCATGTAGTTGGAAACATCTACCAGTCTGGTGCTTCCGTTCAAACTCATTTGGAGCAGATATATACTACCAAAGACCATATCTTCCTTAGATATGGGGAAGTTGCTGGATTGGCTAATGGTGACCACAGTGGCTTGAAGATTATTAAGCCAGACGGCACTTATGATGTTCATCTTTGCGTAAATAATGACAACTACGCTTATGTAGGTGAAGTAGACAACAATGATGACCCAATAGAATATACTGCTACTTACCAGTTTGTAGACAGTGGATTATATTATGATGATGATCCAGATTCCCCAACTTATGAGCAGTACTTTGATGATGCAGCTTTTACCAAGCCACACAACTTCTACATTCCTACAGGAGCAGAAGACATAACTTATACAGACGTTACTCCAGTTGGTGATTATTTGCACAAGGTAGAGATAGAATATACACTTACAGAAGAATCATTGCAGAGACTTCTTACAGTGGATGATGCCCCAGAAGACCAGTCATTGCTTTATTATGATGCTCAAATGCACAAAGCAAGAACAATCAAAAAGCCAGCAACCCAAGATGGGCCATTAGTTCCAGTATTAGATGGAGACAGAGTGACTTATAGAGAATATAAAGCTGGTGGAGAAGGTGAAGGAGATGCCAACAACTGGTCTGGTACATTAGCTGAATATGAAACCGCTGAACAAGTAGTAGATCCAGATGACCCAGACTACATCAAAGATAAGTCTGGTGTAGATATATATGGACTTACAGCTGCCGATTTGGATATTGCTACAGAAGTAAGGGAAGGCGACAATCAGCCAGTAACATCAGGTGCAGTATATAATGCAGTAGAAGAAGCAAAAGAAGAAGCAGAAAGCACAGTAAATAGTTATAGCGAAGTAGAAACTTGGACAGGTGGATATTGGATAGATGGAAAACCTATTTACAGAAAGTGTGGTGTTTATAATAATGGAGGTACTATAGGAACTGGTGAAATAGTAATAGATTCAACTTTGACAATGTCCTATGTAGATAGTATTGTGGCAACTGGTGGTAGTGCTAAAGATACAGCTAAAACTAAAATCCTTTCAATCGGTGGGTATTCTGGTGACAACTACCGTCTAATCTTAGCAGTTTCAAATGCAGGTTTGGTTAAACCATCTAGTGATGCACCATACACAAACTTTAAATGGTGGATTGAATATACAAAGACAACAGACTAGGAGGTAAAAAAAAATGAGAGGCGTATATTACAGAACAGAAAAAGATGGCACACCTTTGGCAACCCCAGAGTTGAGGATTAGTGCTACTAACAATAGAACAGTTTATTATGACAATCAGAATGCCAAGGAAGCAGCCTTGCAGAATAATGAAATAAAGGAAGGAAGCATAGTTCTTACAGGATATGCTGATGGTGAATCAGAAGTAGTTATTAAGCAGGAACTTGACTGGGAACATGTTCAGTCTTTTACCGCACAACAGTTATTTGATGAATATACAGCACCAGAAGATGGAGTTGTATATATTACAGGTAGATGTGCTACAGCTACAGCTTCTTGGATTACAATAAATCATCAGAAGGTTGGTTATTATTTTGGTGGTGGTGGTGGCATTGTTGACTGCCAAGTAGATTCACAAATAAATAAAGGAGATGTCATAACGTCGTCAAACTTACTAACTGTTGATTATTCTGGTATCTTCGTTCCATTCAAAACAGTGGCAGAACCACTTACATTGCCAGTGAATGTAATGAACAATCCTTCATTGCCAGATTATTCAAGAGCAGTAGCTATTAGTTCTTTACCTTATACAGCCCCCGGAGATGGCATAATCATAGGTAACTGTACAAGAACTAGCAATGGTATTACTTCGTTGTTTATTAACGGCCTTGTTTGTGCAAGATGTGATATGAATGGTTCTTCTTATTCAAGTGCAGATTTACAAGTGCCAGTAAGTAAAAATGATACACTTACAGCTGACAATAGTAATATAGGTGTTTATTTACATTTTGTTCCATTCAAGAACTAAGTAAGGAGATAGAAATATGGTAGAATACGCATACAAAGAAAATGGAGTGATGAAGCTCAAACCAGTTGCTTTGAGTTTATCACAGGCAGACATAGATGAAATAGCAACTGAACTCTTGGAAGCAATGCAACCAGATTGGCAGAATGCTATAAGTTTGACAGCTGCTCAGCTAACAGCAGGATATACTGCACCAGCTGATGGGGTGGTTGTTGGATATAGTGTACCTACTAGTGGTATTTCATATGCTACTGTTAATGGTATTGTAATATCCAGAGGTGACCATTACCCTAATAATTATGTTTGTTTTACAAATGTTCAGTGTCAAGTAAGTGAAGGAGATATTTTCAAAATAGACCATGTAGATGCTTACACTAATAGTTTCTCTTTTGTCCCCTTCAAAACGTCTAATCCAGTATCACTTAGGCCACTTGACCCACATAAGATAGATACTGCAATCCTAAATCATTGGGATGACATTACAAGTGATTTCAGTACAGCTGGTTCAACTTCTGGTGTTACACTGAACTACGTAAAATACAATCCTGCATTAAGAATGCTCAAATATAAAATAACAAGAAATCAATCAACAGCAGCAGGTGGAGCAGAAATACACAAACTTATATACAATGGTTCAGAAATGATTTCCTTCAGTGCCAATAGTACAATATTGCTTGAATCAATCAACTTCGTGTCATCACTCGTTGCTGGTTATGAGGTTTCAAACAAAATAGATTCCTCCAACCAAATAACAGTGGATGTTATTAATAGAAACACATCTTCTGCTTGGGAGTCTGGGCATTACTTTACAGGTGTGATTTATTTATAATAGGAGAGAGGAAATATGCAATATACAGCAAGTGAGATTATAGAGAGAGCTAAAAACTTGGCAGATTGTGGAAATACTGACTTCCTTTCAGAGAAGGAAGCCACCCAGTATATAAATGATGCCTACAATTATGTTTATCAGAAGCTCATAGACAGAGGTGACAGTTTCTTTGTGAAGAAGATGGAAGTAAGTACAGGAGTATATCCACTTCCACCAGACTTCTATCAGCTACGCTCAATCAAAGACCCATACTCTGGGTTTGTACTTACAAGAAAGTCTGGCAATGCTTCCTTCAATGAGACAGGATATGAGATAGTGAATAATAAGCTTATTATTGGTGGTACTTCCTTGCATAATCTGGAAGCTACCTACTATCCAAATCCAACTTATGTAACCCTCAATTCCCCAGAGAAGGAAATAGGGAAACTGCCAACCCCAGCAGGAAGGTATGGAATATACGGAAATAAGTTTGTTTGTGAAGCAGAAGATTCCATTCTGGTATATGATTGGGTGAATGAAACAACTACCAATCTATCAATAGAATTGGAAGAAGATATAGATGCAATCTATGTAAGCAAATCATCTTTCTTCCTAATTACAGACACTACAATCTACTGCTATGACTTTGAGGGAAATCTAATCAATCAGTACAGCAAGGAAGGCAATGTACTCATTAGATTGGAGAATGGAATAATCAGGGTAGAGCAGAGAATAGACAATCAAATCAAATACAGGGGCAAGGACATTACTTTGGAATTAGTTCCAGAATTATACCTTGCAGCTACTGAGGGATATATATTCTACCGCAACAATGGAAAGCTATACATACAGCAGGTAGATGAAACTGAATCCACTGAAATAGAGGATGCAATAGACAACTTCATTGCTACCAGAGTGAATGGAAAGGCAGGGGTATTGTTCTACAACAATAAGCCAAAGATATTCGTCCTCAATTGGTCTAAGGTAGAGCATATCAATGCAGACTTTGAGAGCTTCATTGGTTTCTATGACAATAAAGACTATGGAATGATATATACAGACGGAGTAATTTGCTACAAGCGTGGAATACTTCCAGAGACAGTATTCAACTACCCCAACAATACCTACTATACACTTATAGCGTATATTATAGCTACTTATTTGGTAGCCAAGCAAGGTGGGGATGTTTCAATATTAGCCGCCCAGAAGGAAAAGGCAGAATCAGACTTGGAAGACAATTCCAATGATGCCTGGTCGCCTGTGAGAATCAAGAACGTATATTAAGGAGAAGCGTATGTTCAAGGAAACTAAGTTAGATTATAGCATAGAAAACCCATTGTCATTCCGTACAGATGATAAGGGTGAAAACCCAACCGAAGCATATGATATGGGAACTGATACCGCAGTTCCCTCTACTGCTATCCAGTCAGCCAGATATGATGGTGAGGATATGCACATTCGTTTCAAGAATGGGAATGGTACTGAATACACATATCCAGGAGTTCCCCCAGAGACAGCCAAAAAATTCAGAATGGCGGCTTCTTATGGGAAGGCATTCCATAAGGACATTAAGCCGTATAGCGTCAATGCTTAAAACTAATAAGTAGGAGAATACCAATGGGTGCAAAGAAAGGTGAATCAAGCGCAAGTAAAGCCGCAAGAGAAGAATATAATAAGATAATGGCAGAACAGAAACAGCAAATGGCAGAGTATCAGAAATTGGTAGCTGAGAATACAGGTATGCAAGGCTACCAGAAATCATTGGATGCTGCTGCTCAAAATGCTGGCAAGATGAGTGTTGGACAGGCACAAGGAGCCGCCAATCAAGCAATTCAGGCAGGTAGAGCCGCAGGACAATCCAAAGCAGCAGCTGCAATGAATGCAATGAACAGTGCTGCCAATGTATATAGTGGAGCATATGGACAGAACCTCAACAATCAGCAAACACAAGCAGCTGGACAGTTGAACAATCAGGTTCAAGGACAAGGCGAAATAGTAAATCAATACAACAACCAATTAGCTGCTCAGCAGAACGCAATCAATATGCAGCATATGGCTGATGACAAGAACAATCCTAACAGATTGGGTGGAATACTAAGCGGAGCATCAAGTGGTGCAATGGCTGGTGGCTCAATCGGTGGTGGTTGGGGTGCATTAGCAGGTGGTGTAATTGGTGGTATAGGAGGTGCATTATGAACCCACAGTTAGTAATGAAATTAGTAGAGAAATATAAGCCAATGATAACCAATCTTGTAGGAAAGGTGAAAGATGGCAAGGCAAAGGAAGACTATGCTTCTTTTGGAAAGGAATGCGAGGAAGTAATCAATGCTTTCCTCAATATATCAGTGAAGGATTTGATATGAACAGCAATATAAACATACTGCTCAACAGACTTAGCCCATTGGCTAAGTCTTTGATTATGAGAGGCAAGATAAAGACAGCAATTATGATTAGCAACCTATCACCATTAGATAAGGTGTTGCTAATGAAATATTTTGAGGAGAGGAGATAACTATGGCAGACATTAATCCATATGCAGGTGGTTCAAGACCAGCTAATACATATACAAATAAAGAAGCAGGATATACTACAAAGATTCAAGAGCCAACTAAGGAACAGAAAGAGAACAGAAAGAAAAATGTGAATAGTAGCGGCCCAGGTTCAAGACCAGCTAATACATATACAAATAAAGAAGCAGGCTATACTACAAAAGGCAATGCTGAAACAACAAGAAGAACTGATAAGAAAAGAACATTTGGTGAAAGAAACAAAGCAGTAGCCAATAACCTTGCAGCAGATTTATTAGGTGATAGATCTTATGATTATGGCAATTACACAGACAGTGCTCTAAAAAGCATGGCTGAAAAAAATCCAGGATCACAAGAATCAATACTTGCCCAGAGAGAATTGAACAAGCGTAATGAAGAAGCTGGAATGGCTAAGAAACAAATTATGATGAAAGGTGCTGATGGTGAAATGAAAGATATGACATTTGGCACTGGTAATACATTGGAAGACAAGGAATTGTATGGTGATATTCCAGCATCTGAAATACCTGATATGTTGAGAAAAGAAGGTCTTGACCCAAATTCTGTCACAAGAGAAGAAGCATCACAGATTGCAAAAAGCAAGCAGAATAATTCTACTCCAACTGCTCCATCTGCTACTGGTTCTGCTCCTGCTACACCATCTGCTCCTGCTGTACCATCTGGCCCAACAGGAAAAACAGCCAATTGGACAAATGAGCAAACAGAAGAAGTAAGTCCAAATGTAAATTTGGGAGAGGGACAAACAGCCGCTGGATTGGATGAACAGGTTTCAAACGAGCCCAGAAAGAACTTGGATGATATAATGGGAGACTTGGAAAAGAAGTATCAGGAAAGCATAACTGCTACCCCAGAAATGAAGTCTATTTGGGAGGCTTGGAAGAATGGTGATATAGACAAATCTACCCGCAATTACTTTATAGCAGACGCAATTGCGAAGTTTGCAGGGGATATGGGAAATATATCTAATGCTCAACACGCTAACAATATGTGGGCTAATATAGAGAGTGGCAATCAAATCAATCCAATGGAGAATGTCAAAGGTGAAAGCCAGTGGCAGGATTACCTCAAGACAGACTGGAAGGAAGCCCAGAAACAGAAATGGGAAGGCAAGAAAAAAAGAATGGAATCAATGGCTGATATATTGAAAGAAGCCGATTTGGATGATTATGTAGCAAACAGCAAAGTAGATATTATGTCAAACAGCAAGGCTCAAAAAATGGCAGAAGAGAACCCAACTAAGTTCATTCATATGATTAATACACAGAGAACTCTTGAAGGAGACCCAACAATGAGCAATATGGATAAGAATGCATTGGTAGATGCTAAGGCAGATATTGAGCAAGCTCAAAGAATGGGTGTTATAGATGAAAATACTTCCAGAGCACAACAGAAGATATTAGACTTGAACATCCAGTATTATGACCAAGAACAGGCAATCAAGGCAGCAGTTGCAAATAGTCAGATGACTAATGCTGCGGCACAACTCGAATTAGCAAGAGCTGCTCATACAAGAGACTTGATGATCAAGCAATTGTATGATGATTTTGGTAGTCCTGTATTGAAAGGCTTGAAATCCAAATTTGATAATATTGGCACTAATTACTAAGAGGTAAGCATATGAAGTTAGACTATACGATAGATATGGAAGACCCCGAAAACGCCAGAGCGGTTGAAGAGGTCTTCAAAGACCAGCCAGACCCAAAAGTAATTATAGACATGCAACAAACATTAGCAAGAGCATTACAGCCTGTTCAGATGCCACAAACCAATCAAGCAATGGGGCCTGTACAGGCAAGTCCAAACTGGGGGAATAACCAATGAAGAAAGAAGAGATAATTAGAGATATAACCACACTCAAGAACATTTCAGGTGTAAGATTCAACAAGTATCTTAGAAATGCAAGACTATATACTTGGACACCTGGATTGTCCTTGCGCAATATTAATCAATCACAGGTTATAGGATACTATGACCTTAATACATATGGAGAAGACAATACTTCCTCAATCCAAGAGAATGTAATTGCTTCCTGCGTAGATACTTTGGTAAGCAAGATTGCTTCCACTAAGGTAAGACCATTCTTCAATACAGTGAAGGGGTCTTTCAGGGATATACAGGTAGCCAAACAAACACAGCATTTCTTCGACATATTCTTTGACAAGATCAACATCAATAAGATAATCACTTCCGCATTCAAGGATGCCTGTATATTTGATACAGGGATTGTATATATTGATGAGAACTACAATATCAAGAGGGCACTTCCTTGGTTGGTATATACTGACCCTGCCGAAGCAACCTACAATAATATCACAAGGGTAGTATATGAAATCAAGAACGACCCTACCAGGGAAGACAGTGGTTCTACTTACTACTATTGGAACAGTGGCAAGAAAACATATGCAGTATATGATGGAAGCAAATGCACAATGAAGGAATATAAGCACGACAAGATTCCATTCATCTTCCTTCACTACAATGATCCGATTGTTTCCAATTCATCTACTTCCATTGCAGACTTATTGTATGGTATTCAGATGGAAATCGACCTCCTTCTACAAAAGATAGAGGATGCTTCCAAATTGAATCCAGCCCTTACTTTCTTCGTTCCAGAAGGAAGCACACTCAAAGCCAATCAGATAGACAACAGGATTGGTAATATCATCACTTACAAAGCCTCCAATTTGGTTCAGAACCCAATTACAACTGCTACTCCGGCATTCATTGACCCACAGTATATGCAGTTATTGACACAGCTCAAACAGGATGCTTATGAAGCAGTTGGTATTTCACAATTGTCTGCTACTTCCCAGAAGCCAGTTGGATTGGATTCTGGTAAGGCATTAAGCACCATGGAGAACATTGAATCAGACAGATTTGAGACCCAGCTTAATGCCATAATCCGTTCCTATACAGACTTGGCAAAACTATACATTGAACTCACTCCTGATGATTGGCAGGTATTGCCTACTTCTTTGATGAGGGAAGAGATAGACTGGAAGGAAGTCAAGGAAACTATTGACAATATGAACATTCAGTTCAGTGGCGCAGATGCCTTGTCAAAAGACCCCCAGACCAAATTATCGCAATTGCAAATGCTGGCTTCTGCTGGCCTATTACCACAGTCCAGAATAGCAATGCTAATGGAAATTCCAGACTTGGAGCAGGGATATTCATTGTCCAATAATGCCCTTAATGCCGTCTTGGCAGTAATAGATGACTGTATCACTAAGGACATCTATGATGTACCTTTCTTTATTCCACAGGATATGCTCAAAACCGAGATTGCCAACACTATGCTTTCTTTGAAGGCAGCTGACAGCCAAGGGAACAAGGATGATATAGCCAAATTGCAGAGATTGTATGAGGCAGTGGTTCAAGGACAGCAGTATGTAAATGGAATAGAGCAAGCCAAGGCACAGGAAGAGCAGATGGAAGGTGCAAACGAACAATTACAGCAGGCTAATATACAGCAGGCTCAACAGATTAATACTACCATGGCAAACAATATGCCTAATACAATGGCAAACAGTACGCAAGAACAAGCACAGCAAATGGCAAGTGCTTTTCAAAACTAATATATAGGAGAATACATTATGTTAGAAGCAGAAGATTTAGAGAAATTGAACGTAATTTTTGAGAAGTATAGTAAATTGATGCAGGAAACTCTTGACAGAGTGGATGCAATGGAAGATGTACTATACAACAAAATCATCAAGCCAGCAGAAACATTGGAAAATGACTACAACACTGGATTGAGAAGGGATGAATTCAAGTCAAAGTATGCTGACAAGCTATCACCTTTCAATGACAAGCTCAAGGCTATTGAAGGGGATGATTTTGACTTGGTAGAGAAAGCATTTGGCGACTTCGATGCTATTGAAGGTGAGAAGAATGGGGATGAGTATGTAGAGAAGCTTATTGCCAAAGTTCAATCACAGTTGGACAAAATCAGCAAAGCCTTCAATCCAGATGCAGTTGTAATTGAAGCAACTACTACTGAAATTCCAGCAGAGGAAAACAAGGAAGTAGAAGCAAAGGCAGAAGAAGCTGAAAAAGCAGTGGAAGAAGCTGTTGATGAAGCTGAAAAGGAAGTAGCAAAAGAAGAACCAAAAGAGGAAGCTAAGGAAGAAGAGAAGAAAGAAGCTGAAAAAGCAGTGGAAGAAGCTGTTGATGAAGCAGAGAAAGAAGTTGCTACTGAGGAACCAGAAATCAGCAAAGAAGAAGAGAAGGAAGAAGAAATAGACAATCCAGAAGAGGTTGAAGCTGATTTGGAAGAGCTTGAAAAAGAGTTTGAGAAAATGAAGAAGAGAGGAGAAGTGTAATCAATCCAACTGTTGGAAAAGATGCTATGAAGAAACTATGCTTCTACATATGTATCTCCATAAAAACCCCCAACAGTTGGGGAGGTATTTAGTATGTTGGGATTGTTATTATTCACTATATACATTGCAATTATTGCAAGCACAATAAAGAAGATATTCAAGGAGAAGAAAAGATGAAAGACAAGATTAAGGCATTTCTTAACAACACTAAGGTTCAGATTGTGGAATTTGTTGCTTTGGCAGTTTCTGCCACAGGATTAATCCTTGGTGGAGTTAGTGTGGATGGAATTAATTCAGTTGTTCAGTTGGTTGGTGGTGGAATTACTGCTATTGGAGCAATCATAACAGCAATTTCTGCATTGGTAAATAAGAAATAAGGATTGCTAATTAGGGAGCATTATGCTCCCTATTTTTGTATAGTAGTAAAAAAACTAATAAGTAGGAAATACAGCAACAAAGAAAGTAGGAATGAAAGCCGAAATCGCTGGTGCGTATCGACAAATACACATAGCACCTATGCTTGAAATAGGAGGGAAAAAATATGGCAATTAGCACAGAAGCTTCCATACTTAACATTCTTAAAGTATGGTACAAGGATGGTGTGGAGAATTTGCTTTTCCGCAATTCACCACTTTTGAAAGAAATCACTAAGACAAGAGTAGAAGGCAAAACACAGAACTTCGCTGCTCTCTATGGTAGAGGTGGTGCAGTTTCAGCTGACTTCTTAGTAGCACAGGCAAAAGCAGCTAAGACAGCTCGCAATGCTGAATTCTCAGTAGTTCCAGGTGATTTGTTCAGCGTTTATTCTATGAACGCAAAAGAAGTACAGGCTTCTCTTTCTAAGAGAGGTGCTTACATGAAAGTTGCTGGCAACAAATTATTTGCTGCTACAGAAGCTTTCAGAAAGACACTTGCTGCTTCTTTATACGGTAGAGGTTTTGGTGAAATCTCTTACTTGGACGCAACTGCATTGGCTTTCACAGCAAATACTGCTGCTGATATTATTCTTTCTGATGATGCAATCATCAAGATTGATGTGGATTCTGTTCTTGCTGTTAAGGAAGGTACAGAAGATACTGCTGTAAAGACAAAGCTTACAGTAAACAGCATCAATGGCAATACAGTTAATGTAACCCCTGATACTTCTTACACTCCAGGTTCAGGTGTAACACAGGTTGTTCTTTGTATTGATGGTTCTATGGATGCTAACGGAAACGCAAAGCTTCCAATGGGTCTTGACGGATGGCTTCCAATTGTAGCTACTCGTTCTGGTGCTACTTGGAACACATACATCAGCAAGACATTCTTCGGAGTAAACAGAAGTGTTGCTTCTGACAGATTGGCTGGTTCATTCTATGTACCTGCTGCTTCTGAAAGCAAGGCTAAATCCGTACAGGAATTGATTAGAAAGGTTCGCAGACAGGGCTCACAGGCTGACTTCATTGTTATGAATGATGAAGACTGGCTTGAAGTTTCACAGGCACTTGAAACAACTAACTCTTACTTCACTCAGACTTCTGAAAAGGGTAAGAAAACATTCGTAGCTGGTGCTTCTGATATGGCATTTGGATTCTCTACTTCTTGGGTAGACAACGTTTATGACGATCCATACTGTCCAAAAGGAAAGTTCTACGTATTGGACAAATCTGGTGTAGAATACTGGACATATACAAACGTAGATAAGGTAAATGATGGTGTTGCCAACAACAACCCAGGTAAACAGGGTGTTGAATCTATGGAAGGTGAGGCAAACGAAGGTAAGCCATATGGTCTTATAATTGATGATTTCCTCAGCGTAAACAGCGGCGTGGCTACGAGCGACGGTCCGAGCGTTGAGATTACTCTCAACTTCTTCGGTAGCTTAGTAATTACTAACCCATCTATCCAGGGTGTTGGCTTGTTCTACAATGCAAACGGATATACTGACGTATTAGGATACAACTAATAGATAATTGACCAAACAATAAGGGCTACTCAAATGAGTAGCCCTTTTCTATTATCTCTTCCACTTGCCTCTTTGGTCTTGGTAATCAAGTGGCTTGTTTTCATCCACATAACTCCAAACACCAATCTTAACTATTGTCCATCGCTTCATTATTTGTGCTCTGGATAGTTTGGTCTTTTCTATCATATCACCCATTCTGGTCAATCCTTCAACCATTGGTGCTTGATTCTTATGCTTCTTGCCTGCTTTTGCTTGGCTTATCTTCTGCCTTACTTCTTCATTCCAATGCTTGCCTTTGTTCCAGCTGGTATTGTTTCTTCCATCTATCATCTTCTGCAAATGCTCTGGATGTTCTTTTATCCATTTGCTGCCATCTTCCCTCAATCTTTCTATTGCCTGTTCATTGCTGGAAAAGTACTGCTTCAATGTACTGCTAATCTTCCCCTTTATTTCCTCAGTCATAGGAACTATCAATCCACCCTGACCACCATCTGCAATATTGCAGTTCTTTCCACCATCATGTATATGCCCATATTTCTTTCTGGACTGTGCTATCCAGTATTTCTCCCTTTCATCTGCTTCCTGTTTGGACAAGTCAGATTCTATAATTGTCTTCTTGCCCATATCATTATACTTCTGCTGTATTCTTTGTAATGCTATTCCACTTCCAGTATAATCATCATCAGTCAACAACTGGTATTTGTGCTGTCCAATATAATGATAGCCATGAACTTCTATCTCATAGATATAATACTTAGGCTCTATAATATATGCTATCAATCCCTTATGCCATTCCCTTGTATAACCAAGCTTGTCCATCATTTCCCTTTCAGTATGCTTGGTCTTCCATACATCAAATGGCTCATCTGGCTTAATCCTGTCATATATCTCGGACTTCTTTCCATACTGCTTGGAATATACCTTACCATCCTTTACATACCTGTAATCATCTGGGCAAATATGATGCTGCTTGAATCCTAACTTTGGATATACTCCCCCAGTAAATTCCTCTGGGTCGCAATAAGTAACCAACCCATTGCCAATATTGTAGTGCTGCAAGAAGTATTTCAATAACTTGGAGGCACCTCCATAAATATAGCTGTCCTTCAATCCGCACATTCTCTTCATATCCCAATCAGCATAGGTAATGTTTGCCCTTCTTGTCTTGCCATAGCTTTGTAAATAAACCAATCTGTCATTATAGTACAATCCAAGGCATACTGAACAGGCTACATATCCTTGTATATGGTTGCTGTTCAAAAATTCCCTCTGCTCACTGGCTGGGACTTCCCTAATTTCGCATTTGCTTGCCCTAATCTTATTCATAGAAACTCCTTGACTTGAAAACTTGAAAGAGCGCTCATTCTCAAGTCAAGGTTTTCAAAGTCTTTTACTATATATTATCTTTACAATTCGCCAAAAAGTCAAAGAAACAAACTAATAATTAGAGGAATGATATATGAAGAAAACTATCGGATTAGATTTGCCACTCGATTTGACACGCAACAGAGTGGATATAGACCATTTCACAAGATTTGAAGAAAAGAACTCCCCTATGTATGGAGAAAGCATTTCCAACCTATATACAGAAAAGAAGGAATTTGACAACCGTGCTGTATTCAACACTTCTGGTGATAAGTTCCACTACTTGAACGGTACATTATACAAGAATGATGAGGAAATAATGATTACTGGTGGAAGCAACCACTTCAAGAGAACAGTAGTCAATAGGGATAACTACGATACTTATGACAGGGATAATGAAGGGAACGAACTCTACTCCAAATACGAGAATGGGGTAATTAAATACCATGCAGAGGGAGTAGATTATACATATACCGTCACTGACCCTTATTCTGCCGTAATTGATGCAAGGGCAAGAATAGTGAATGGTACTCCTATCATTGCCTACATAATGGCTCAATCTACTGGAAGATATGAGTTTATATATTTGAAGAGGGGAATTACCTACAACAATTCTGGTATAGAATATTTGAAGCAGGCATACTTTACTACTGACCAGAAGGTAAGCAATGCTACTTCTACCTCTGGAACATTTGACCAGCACAGAGCCCAGAAAATAACTCCCAATTTGGCAATCCGCAACAATGAGAATACCAAGATAATCAATCCTCTTATTCAAATCGCCAATCCTATGGAGAATGTATTTGCGGTATCATTCTATAACAATCACGGTGGAAAGTTAGACCCCAAGGAATTGGCTTTCTGGAATATTATAGACAATAATGGGGTATTCAGCAATACCCTTGAATTCAATACAGATGAGGGTGTAATCCAGCTTGTCCAGAACCAGATAATGAACATCAATTTCACTACTGCCACTTCCAGAGAAACAGAAACTGGATTGGTGTATTGCTACCCAGCAGACAGTGGTTGGCCACAGTATGACCAAGAACACGCTTCGGATATTGGCAAATGGTTCAAGACAGTGAAATCTGATGGTAGCAGGGAATGGCTGGCAGATGAGATTACATTTGACCCAGGATATACCCCTGAATTCAACAGCAATGTCTCTGGAACATATGGTTCTGGAACTAACATCAATTCCTATACAAAATACCAGACATTCAATTATGAGACCTACAATGACAAAATTACCATCACTGGAAGTTGTGAAGGTGTTTATGGAGCAGAGGATTCCCCAACTGTAATAAGATGGCCTTATACTCCCAAACTAAAGACTTGGAATGCTGGGGGTGATACTTACAATGGCCCAGAGTTTAGTTATGCTTTCTTGAGGCAGCTGTTGCATGACCAAAAGAACATCAATATTCCAGCTACTGCTGGTGACGACACTGGCTGGTTTATTCCTGCATATACAAACTATTTGAACGATACCACAAACTCACAAGGACTATTAGCTGGTACTTTTGAGCCAGTAGAATGGGATAATACAGCCCAGCAATATACTTATACAAGGGGAAATCCAATCTACATAGATACAACAGGAGAAGTAGCTAACACCTATCATTATCCAGATATTATTCTTTCACGTGCTACTTCCAGTGAAGTAGCAATAAATGGTACTGTATATAATATAGATGTATTCTTATACAATAATAACCTTACGCCTGAAGTACGTCATATAGTATTACCAGCAGGTGGACAAACAGTAGAATATGACCAAGTTGTAACTCACCCAAGACACGTAAGATTGACTGTATCTTCTGAAATGGCTGGTGCTGTAACATTCTCCTCTGAACTCCCAACTACTTTTTCTTGTGGTGTTGGTGGTATTCCCGAACTTAGTGGAAAGTTAGTATATCCAACTTCTTCCCCAGCAGTTGCAAACGAGGATCCATCTCCATACAATACCCCTGTACAAATGTTCACTGTATTGGAAGACCCTTACATCACTTGGACAGATGGGCAGCCAGCTTATTTTGAAACAGAGCTAAGGGGAGACACCAGTAGCTTCACTTGGACATTCCCCTACCCAGGAAACTCTGCGGAATATGATTATGATGTATTGTTTGAACACTTCACCGACAAAGCACAGGTGACATTCAAAGCACCAGACTCTTCTGCTGACCCCTACATACAATCTGACTATACCAATGACTTTGGGTATGAAGCAAAGAACGTCTCATATACAAAAGACTGGCTATGGACTATTGAACAGGAAGTAACCCAGATAATCATTCCAACTGCCTTCCTTGATGATGGTACTGCAATCTCCACTACTTATATGGAGCCTTATTATGTATTGCCAACTGACAACTATTTGCTGTTGCAGGCACAGATAACAGGATATGAAAATGACAAATTCAACTTCACTTCCATTGGCTACTACAATACCCAGCCAAGATATAGGGACAGAAACCAGAATTTGGGTGATACCGAAGGTATAGTAATGGACAGTGGAATAGACCTTAATATGGGCTATTACAGATTCATGCTCCACCTTACAAACCGTTCCAATTCAGTAGATGTCACTACTGCAATGAACATTATGTATGACAGTGCTACTAATGATACCTATGCTTACCCAGGTGGATTGGCAATAGATACTGCTGGTAGCCAGTGGATTACTGCACACTACTACAACAACCAAGGTAGCATCGCAAAACAGTATGGCAAGTGGAGAGCCTTGATTAACTCATGCGGCTTGATTTCTGGACTAAGCTATGGTGAAGATGAGTATATTGGTACTCTGCTTACTGAATGGAACAGCATTGCAGAAGACAAGTATCTATACTTTACTGCTACTTCCATTGGCTACAAATCTACTGATGGCAAATGGTATGAAATAAGCGTGGAAGAAGGAGATGGGGATATTAACATCATATTTGATAGATATATCATAGTGAATACAGAAGGCTTCTGGAACTGCTATGACATAGAAAGAAGCCGCCCAATACACTATGCCACTGACTTCAACAACAGAGTATTTGCAGGGGTATCAATGAAGGAATATGGTGATACTGGATTTGTTAAGGTAGGACATGATGCAACTATTGGCAGGGACTTTGCAAGATATTTCGTCACTGGAATCAACGCCCTTTATGAAGTCTCCCAGATAGCAATCACTTCCATTCAAATTGGGCCACAGGCTTATTTGAACATCGCCAACGGTTATGAATCATTTGCTTGGTGCAAGTCTGACAAGAACTATCAGCCACAGTATATTGAAGTATTCTATGGTGAAAGCACATCAGCAGTTGCCGCCACCTACCAATACTCCATTATTCTATATGACCTTACTTCTGTAAGCATAGTGGATTCTTCCTTGGTAGATTTGAACTCCCCAGTAGCAATTGCAGCTGCCACTGAATATTCTCCAAACATATTCACGGAATTCATTCATACCTACAACAACAAGGACTTGATTAAGAACGGTAGCTATGGCTATCCTATCATCTACAATGAAACTACTCCAATTCTTTCCTACTCTTCTGGAAAGCAGATTAGCAATGTGGATAGCATCTTCGTTATTCAATCACAGTTCTATGCGCTGATTTCTGGAAAGATTGTATCGGTCACTTATGATGCCTACACTATCATTGGAATAGATGCTATTATCGACATTAACGGTATGAAGTTCTTGGGCTATCTTCCAACAGCTGCTTACTTCTGGTCTCCTGCTGACAGATGTATCTATACCTTCACTGGGGATGCCAACTTGGATGTGGCAATGGAAGCCAACAAGATTAATGAAGTATATAGCTGCTACTATTCTACAATGAAGGAAGCAATCTTCATTACTACTGACAAGGGTATATATGTAATTACTGGAAAGCAACAGTGGCATTTGGATATTACTGACATCGACAACATCTTCTTCTTGAAGGATGGATACTTCATTGTAGAGAGCAAGAAGAATGATAAGTACGAATGTATCTACATAAGCTACGAGAAGGACAAGCTGGAAAATCCAGAGAAAAGAAAGGTAGTGGTAGAGACCAAGTATAATGGCTTTGGGGATGGACAGGTAGGAACTACCGACAAGGTTCAGATAGTGCTGATTACAGATGAGCCAGAAGCAGGGGAGCTTACAATCAATTCCTCTACCTTCACTGATGTAGGGTTTGAGAGTGAGGTGAAGAAATTCCCAATCACCAAAGACAGTTGGGACAAGCTTAACAATGCGGTGGTATTGAACTATACTCCAAAATATGCTACTGGACAAGGATTCAAGTACAAGCTTACTTCTGACTTCCCAGTTGCCAGAATGACAGTTTCAATCAACGAAAAGAAGCAGAATACTTCTACAAAGCATAATCAATAACTAATAGTATGGGGAGCAATCCCCATGCTTAGGAGGGTAATATGGCACAAGGAATGGTTTTTCCCCAGACCAATAGGCCACAGGATGTAAATGTATCGCTTATCCGTATTGCCAATATGAACAATAAGGATATTGATATGATGCAACAGGAAGTTGCCAGAATAAAGAACCAGCAGAATGAATTGAATGATAGATTTCAGACACAGTTGAAAAGATGGCAGAATTATAGGGAAAGTTATCAGGCTATAATCAATGCCTTCCACCTCTCAAATGGTACAATGAGTTATGAGGATTTTGTGGCAAATATGCCAGGATATACAGGAAACTAATATGGAAAAGAAACCACTTGCTTTGGTAAGCAATGAAAATGAAGAATGGACAGATGAGAATATAGAAAGCGTAAATAATGGACTACTCTCCTATTCCAGAAAATGGAACAAGGAGTTCATTAACCTCAATAGAACAGGCAATGAGCTTGTAAAGGATGCCAACTCACTCAATGCCCAGACAGCCAACTTCAACAACTATATCTCCCATATGTATTCAGACCTTACAGGCATAATCAATGCCATTAAGTACAATGGAGGCAAATACTAATGAGAGCGATATTGTTGCAGAAAGATGACTATGGATTACAGAAAGACAGACTACACGGTAGATATGGTCTTACTGGCAAGCCTACCCTTACTCAAACTTCAATTGCAGGCTCTTTGAGTTCTTCCTTCAAGGCTGGTCAAACAGTCACCCTTTCAAACCTTAGAAGCCTTACTGCCAAATTGAAGGAAGCTTCATTGGCTATTTCTGGTAGCAATGCCAACATACAGGAGATTGCCGACAACATAAACAAAACCAATGAAGCTTCGGGAGAAGCTAACAAGCTACTCAATGACAGTTTATGGAAGAAATTCTGGGATGGTACTATATCTCCACAAGCTTTCTATGCCGCCAAGTACAATGAAGATGAAAGCAATGAAAGAATGTTGGGTGAGCCTGGGTTCCCTTGTACTTGGTCTCCTTTTTATCTTCCAAGAACTCCATTTTGGGATCCTTGGTTTGAGATTAGAAGCCACAAAACAGACCCTTCTTCATTAAGCCAAGATGACCTTGAATTTATTAATAATGATGGTCAATTGGCTTCAAAAATAGCATTATCTACTGATTTAAGAAAAATGAAACAGATAATGAGTGCTATAAATGCTATGACTACCAGTTTAATAGCAATAATTACCTTAACAACAGTTACCAAAGCTCTTGATGTATCTCTTTCAGAACCATCAATTAAAAATTTAACATATGTTCTTATATCAGAAGGTATATTTATTATAATAGATTTTTTAATAGATGATATGATGAAGAGAAAAGTAACAGAACTTGGAGGTAAAGAAGGTAGAGGTTCATTATTTGCATTTGGTTATGGTTATGGTGTACCATCTACATTCAGTTTCCAAAACTGGATAGAAATAACTATGTTAGATCCTAATGCTAAAATGATATTGGACGCTATGCAAATATATTTAACAAGCACTTTTGCTACTTATTCTGTTTGTCTTGCTTTGGCAATGGCTGGATATACGATGTGGCTTAGTCCAATGCCACCAATACACGCAATTGGAAAAGCTTTAATGGCAGCTGGTGCTGGTATAGAAAAAGCATTGGGTTATGGTTTACAAACAACATATATTCCAGAAATAGTTATAGCTTCTTGTTATGTAATTGGTGGTATTAGTACTCGTTCACCTGGAGAAAATAAAAATGATTCTATATTTGATAAGTTCTTCAAAGCAGACTTTGCACAATATACTGATAAAGTAGATGAAACACCTTATAAAGAAGAACTATTTACTTCATATGGAACAGCTGGACAATTACCATCTGATAGTTCAAGTAAAATAGGTAGCATTCCAGTATTAAAGCAGTTATTAGCATTTGTACTTAATATGCAGTCAAAAATAACCTCTGCTCTTGGAGCTGCTTTCTCTTGGATACTTAAAGAAAGATATTTTCTTGGAAATTCTGGATTTGACAGAAATTCATCTGAAATAAGAATATATAACTATCTTCCATTCAAAGATGTAGGAGAAACAATTAAACTTCAAGATTTTTGGGGAATAGATACACCAAGTTTTACTTGGAATTATAATCTACCAAATTTTGGTACTATTGGTGCAGGTAGTTATGTAGATGGGCCTTTGGAAATGGAACAAAGCAAAAGTGGAAACAAATATATATCTTTGAAGGCAAGAGTATATAATGGTAATATTTATAAAATTAAGGCAGTAAATAAAAAAATTATCACTCATACTGTGGTAATAAAAGGACATATGGTAGCTGATAAAAAAAGTAATGGCCATCAATGGGAATACTTTTCTGAACTGGCATTAGTATGTTTGGATGGTGATACTAATCATCTGTACTTACACCACGAAAGGAATGCAATATATAATATTGGTACTGTAAAAGCTGGAAGTTCTACCCCTACTCACGCAGAACAATCATTCTGGAATTTTGACTTCAAGCAAGGTTCTTCCCCAGATTTATGGTCTTGTAGGAAAGGTAGCATGAATTATGGTTATGTAGATTTTGCTGATGGAGTTAGATTGCAATACAGACCAATTACAAATCACAAGGATAATTATTTATCTGGGGAATTAGTAAATACAGAATATGAATATGCCAATTACTTTATACCTACTTATTCAGATATGGATGCAGGTATGAGTGGTGGATTACAAAGCTATGCTAATGTAGATAATGAATAAAAAAAGCCCAGCAATTAAGCTGGGCTAACTAATTAGTAATCTAATCTTATACCTTTCATCCATTCTATTTTCAGAATCTTCAATACTTGCCAGCGATCCAAGTAGCCTCCTACTTCTGGTGTCCCCTCTAAAGTTTCAGCATCTACTGATATTCTTAGAGTATCACCTGGATATACTTCATACTGAATACCATACATATCAAATATTGTAGGAATACTACTATCAGAAACATTCTTTATAGTAAGATGATACACCAGCATTTCATTTTCTCCAAGCTCTTCCAAACTTGGAAGTTCAGCTTTTGGGGGTTCCCATTTATCATCTAACAAGTTATTACAACTACTAAACATTACCATTCCAATCATCATCATTACTGCTACTGCAAGCTTATTCATATTATTTCCTCCATTTCCTCCATTCATTCAAAAGAAAGGGCTAGTTAGTAACGGAGGATCAATCTAACTAGCCCATGACTATTATCACAACAGTCGTCTTATTTATCTTTATTATTTTTTTTCTTTCTTAATTAATTCTATCAGATTTTCATTTTTTTTTCAAGATTTATTTAGTGTAGTTTTTGGAAAGGTATTACTTCAATCACTCAGAAATACAGAAGGGGAAGAACTTTCGCTCTTCCCCAATTTATAAGAATTATCCACTATACACTTAGATTATACTCCCAATCAATCTGTTTGTCAAGCTTACTACCATACACAAAAATAATCCCCGGTTGCATAACATATCAGTAGGAAAATTGTAATAGTCCACAACCACAAAGGGCTGGTCAAGATTGCGAAGAAAAGGCTCTCCTTTCTGCCCTTTGCTAACACTTCATCATCCCTTCCATACACAAGGTCTCTTAGCATATTGAAGGGCACCAACCACAGCCACAATGGGCTGGTCAATATTGCAATCAGCATTTGCTTCTTGCACTTCTTGTAATACACCTCAAATTCTGCATCACTCATACCTTTATCCTCCCAAGCAATTGCTTCATTTGCTCTTCCAGAATAGCCACTCTTTCTTCCAAAGTTGGTTGGCGAGTAGAACCTCTTAATTCGTTCTTCAAATTGATGATTGTTTGATCTTCGTAGTATTTGTTCTTGCTCCAATTGATGAATGTATTGCCATCTGCCATTCTTGCTATATAGTGGTTGTTCAGCAAGAACACTGGAACTGATTCCAACCCTTCCTTAGCACACTTAGCTACCATATCCTCGTATGGAATTGGTGCATTATTGTATCCTCTAATGATGTCCTGCCACTTATTCACTTGCTCTATAGTCATTACTGTTCTCCTCCTAATTTAGCCTTGCGTTCAGCATTGTACTTCTTGAAGTAATCTCTATGATTCTTGTTCCATTCTCTGCAATATTCCTTGTGTTCAGCATTGTACTTCTTGTTTGCTTGAAGATACTGTCTATGATATTCAGCATAATCATCACCTGCTCTTACAGAGATGTTTAGTTTGGAAGTTGCTGTCACTCTTGTTCTGTTGAATATTGGATTGTATTCAGTAATCATTTCTGATTCCCTGCTCTTATATTCCTCTGTATAGTAGAAATCAACTATATATTCGTTTGTTCTTAGGAACTCATACAATTTGCTGTTTGGCTTATCTGAATTCTTGATGCACCAATTATGATTGTACATTCTCCTGCACAAATTGTTAGTAGAACCTACATACACTACATTTCCATCCTCATCTTTGAACCAATAAACTGCTGGCTTGTTTTCATATTTAGTCATTTTATTTCTCCTGACTTTTCATCGTCTATATTAACTTTATTATTTTTCAGAAAGTTGAATTGGCAGAAGAATTTTCAGTATAGTTTTGGGGAAATAAAAAAGCCGCTCAAACGAGCGGCCTAATTGAATGATTGTATTAGTAATTGCCTGTAATGAACCTCTTAATCTCATCTCTTTCAAGGCAACGCTTGAAGAACTCTACTACATCGTAATCTACCCCAACTCCATCTTTTGTATAGAACTCACGCAAGAATTTATCTCTGTCCAAGCCATATTCCAGAATTGTATAGTAAATATCTGCCCAAAGTGGTTTGAACTTTGTATAGAACCTGTCATCATACTCGCAATCTTCAAAGTAATCACCAATCTTCTGAAGCTCAATATTTGTAATCTCTTCTGAAACATCATCTTCATCGTAGGTTATTGAATTACCATCTACATCAATTACAGTAAATGAAGTTCCGTAATCAAGAATCAAATAGACATCTCCACCTACATTACCTTCCAATTCATTCTGAACTACCAGATAAGCATCTTGGTAAGAAGCATCCGTATCATACTTCTGAATAAGCCTGTCCATTAGCTCTTCATACTGAATCTTCCTACACTTTCCAATCATTACTTCAACATCATTAATTGTCATATTTCCTCCATTTGTAATTAAATTATAGCAGATTTGCAAAATTAGTTAAATACCAATTTTTACCAGCTTGTAAAAAAGCCACACCACAATCAAACGATTGAGAAGGTGTCTAGAATCGTTCATTTTGGCAAATCGAAGAATTATACTAATTTGCTAATTGGATTGATTGTAGAGGCAATACGGTATCTTAGAAGGGCAATTTGAAAGGTCTGCTGAGGAAAATTTGTTTGTTGGGAAGGTTAGTGATTAGTTGAAGTGTAATTGAGTGATTAATTGGAGTGGTTTTGCTGATAGAATTAGTAGCAAGCGAAGCCTTGCCCTCCAAGGCAAGGCGAAGCTTGCCTGTATATTCTTCTGTATAAGAAAAGACGAAATAATCCCCCCCTTTGGGTGAAATAATCCCCCCCTACTGTGATGTTTTGATCACGGTTGGAATACACTATGAACTGCCAACCTAAAAAATTCCAACCAAAAAACTACACTGAAATGATTCTTATTGACAATTTATTTTGCAATTGGTAAGATAATATATGTAGTGAATTGAGAGGTAATTGGCTCAATAAACTAATATATAGGAAGTTGAGAATAATCATCTCAATAACCATAATAATTGTTGCCCCCGTTGTCCCGGGACGGCAACGGGAGTAATAATTATGAAGTACGAATATTACAGCAAAGAGATTCTAAAAGACAAATCCATTCCAGATTCTACAAAAGTAGTAGCAAATCATCTAATACACTTAGCAGGTTGGGAAGAAGACAATATCCTACCTTCAAATCATAAACTATCAGAAACATTGTCCATAGACAGAGTAGCAGTTAGAAAGTCTATCAACTTACTAAAAGAAGCGGGCATCTTAGTAGTAAATGAAGACAATACCTTCAAAATCATGATAAATGGTTGCGAATTCTCAAAAGAGAACCTTGGAAATGAATTCATCAACAATATGATGGGAAATTTTGCAGTAGCACCCTCATATCTCAATTACATAGATACAATTACACCATCAGCCAGAATAGCAGCAATTATGTTCTTTGACTTCAACTTCAAGATAGTCAAAGGTATGCCAGTAGTAAGCAAAGATACTCCAACAATTACTGGGGTTGCTACTTATTATGGAATCAACAAAAGTACCTTCAAATCAAGAATCCAGAAATGCTTGGAAGCAGAAATATTTGAGTATAAGGTAGTACAGAACGGCAAGGAAGAGAAGAAGATTATTGGCTTGAAGAGCATCTCTTGGATAAAGACTTGGATTAGAGAAGATAAGCTTTCAGCCAAGACAGTCAAATTGCAGGAAGAAGCAAAAGCAGAACAACAATTGGAAGATGAGCTTCTTGGCAAAGAAGAATATGCCCCAACCGAAGGAGACATCAAGGTTAGAGATGAATTGCTTAGCAATATTACACCAGCAGGAAAGAGAGATTGGGACAATCGCCAAATTTATAACAGCAGAGTTGATGAACAAATCATATGGCTCAGAAAGAGACAAAGCTAATATAGAGCGGCATTGAAACTGCTCGGTCATTTTATACACTCCAATTGTTAGCCACTGGGAAGTTCCTCAGTGGCTTTCTTTGTATTAGCACTTGCAATTGCAAAGATAATGTAGTAAGCTAATAACATAGGAGTAGATATATGAAAGACGATGATGATTTCAAATTCTTTCCAACCCACTGGAAAGTGATTTTTGGAGTATTGGTAGTAGCATTAGCAATCTATTTATACATAGTTGGAATATGTTAATAGGAGGAAGATATATGATGTATAACCTGCCGTTAAAACTGATCCTTGACAAGCTAACAGACATTGACAACAAGTTAGCGTTGTTAGTTGAACAACCGATAGACAAGCCAATAGACATGTTGGAAGAGATGCAAAAGGAGGAGTATGATGAACATCAAGGACAAAGCCAAGTACGGAACAAAGCTAATAGGAGACGTTCAGTACCTAAGAAAGAAGCTGATAAAGCTTAGTTACCTACTGGACAAGCAGGAAGCAGAAGACCTCTACTTTGCAATCTACCAAATAGAAGGTCTTACAGAACGTATTGTAGATGAATTATTAGAGAGAGGAGAAGACAAATGAGTGCAGACGACTATAAATTCGCAATTAGATTGCTGAGGGGCATCACAAAAGATGCAATGCAGATGGTGGAAGAATTCAGATTGGATGCTGGGGTAATTGCCCCAATCCTGACCAAGGAAGAATTGGTTGAAGAGATACTTACAGCCAATTTTGTAGATGAACCAATGGAGGAGGGCAAATGACTAAAAAAGAATATATTGAGAAGTATGGTGAAGAAGCATACCAAAGACAATTAGAATACTGGAAGCAATACAGAGAACAACATAGAGATGAAATTAAGCAATACAGAGAACAACATAGAGATGAAATTAAGCAATACCAGAAGCAATACAGAGAACAACATAGAGATGAAATTAAGCAATACAAAAAGCAGCACAGAGAGGAATATAAGCAACACCAGAAGCAGTGGAATAGAAAACACATACATATGTTTGCTTATTGTATTCCAGAACAAATTGAGCAAGTCGAGAACTATCAGTTTGCTAAGAAAGACAATTTCGATGGTTGGTGTATTCACCATAGGTTAGAGACACACAACTCAGATGGTGAAAAGAGGTTAGTAAATCTATCAAGAGAAGAACTAATTGCATTAGATATGTACTACAATCGTCCAGCAAATGAATTAGTGTTTCTTACTGCTTCAGAGCATATGAAATTACACAAAATAAACAGAATTAGTAAAGCTAATGCTTAGGAGGACAACATTGTGGAATATAGCGTGGAAAAGAGCATTAGGCTTATTATTACTTCTTTATGTGTTCTTCTATCCGCTTCAACCGCAGGAGTTATCATTCAAACATATAGATTGGGAAGCAGTAGAAGGCAACTTGACGAGTATAGAATACAACTTGAAGCTGCTAGAAACCAACAACAAATACTTACAGCAACAATTGAGCAATGCCAATCAACAATTGACCAATGCTCAGAAACAGTCGGAAGAACAAGCGAAATACTCAGCCAAACTACAAATTCAGTTGGACAACTTAGAGAGCAAATACGAGAAATCAGAGAGAGCTATGAAACTATGGAGAGGTGCTTGCGTAATTACTACAATAACCACAATTACCGCAGTAGCAATAGCGTTGAAGTAGGAGAATAATGAAATGGGAACCAGACATTTACTTAAAGCAGCCAAGAGAAAAGACAATGAATTCTACACCAGATTGGAAGATATACAAAAAGAGTTGGACAGATATGATTTTTCTAACTTGGTAGTAGGATTACCAGCAGATACAGAGCAGTCAGCATTTGTTGATTACTTCACCAACTATAATAAAGCAAAGAAAGTAAAATACTGGCAAGACTTATTGAATGAAGAAACGTACAATGATGTAGATGTTATTATTACTAATCCACCATTTAGCCTATATACAGATTACTTATACCTATTGGCAAAGTTGAATAAGCCATATTATTTGGTAGCACCGATTGTTATACATAGGAAACCATTTTGCTTGTTGCCATATGTTAGAAGCGGATGGAACCGTATAAATCATTTCAGCAATACAGATAAGAGTGTAGCTTGTATGTGGATAACTAACTTTCCAGAAGACCGTCCAGTTTTTATTCCTGGAATAGAGAAGACTATCTATACCCATAATAGGAATGGATTGAATGTAGTAGATAAGTGTAAGGACATAGGGAAAGACTTCAAGACAATCCCTAATCTTTGTTTGCCAACTACTTCATTCCTTAATAACTATGATTTATATGGGTGCTTTGACCAGACTTCTTTCCTTATCAATAGGCCAAAAGGACAGACAAGTGAATTGGTCATAAAAATAGGGAATGTTAGGGATGTTCAGACTTATAAGATTATGCCTTGTGATAAAGCGTATTTCGCAAAGATAATATTAAACTATGACCCCAGTTTGTTGGTGGAATATGATAGAGGAAAAATAGAGGATTGGAATAGGAGAGTGAATGATGGACACTAATGAGTATTTTTTGGAATTGAAGAAGGATATTGACAAGCATTGGGAAGAAATCTTCCTATTGGCAGTAGATGTATGCAAATCCTGTGTCCTAAAATATGCCAGACAGCATAAGCTAAGCTTCAAGGATGATTACGTATATGATATTTCAGTAGAAGCAGCCAGCAAGGTAATGAAGAGGATAAAGGACGGAAAGGATGTCCAATACTTCATTACTTATTGCTGGCTTCCTGTTTGGGATTTGCTTGCAGGAAAGAAACAGCAGAGGATAGACAATGAGCAGTCTTGGGACTTGCTCAATGAGAATGATTTGGAGATAGAGGATAAGGAAGGGAATGACATTTCGATGATTATCAACAATCTTACGATATGCACCTTGCAAAGAAGCAACGATTGCAACAATATATTGGTAAGGGCAGTTAAGCCCCACGCTACCACCTTTAAGGAAGTGATGGTATTTTTGGACATTCTCTATACTATATATGGCATAGATTATGTATCCATCTATTTGGAGAACCCCATATGGAACAAGATACTGGGGAAATTCTATTTGTTGAAGAGTGATGAAAAGCAATACTATGGCAGAATTTCAGAGAACCTGCCAGTAGTAAGAAAATATAGCAGAGGAGAATAATATGAAGAAGATTAAGAATGTGTTCAGGTTTCCAAGTGATATGTATGTTTCCCCAATTGGCAGTTATGTAATAAGCTGCTTCTTGCTTAGTGGTGATAGCACCAATGAAGTAGCCATTAGTGGAATCAAAGCCAGATGGGCAACCGCAGTCAGAAGGAAGAAGAAGTTTGATTTGTGTGATTTGCAGGGAATAGCAGACTATTTCCATGTGCCATATACACTTGAACCAATCGCAATGGTTCAGTCAGAATACAATATCCTGTTCTTGCCTTATGATGGCAACCAATTATACCCAATCAGGGAAGATGGATTCATCAACCATACAATGACAGCAGGCAAGATATATCCATTAACTAATAATAAGGAGGTTGGAGATGTTCTTCAACAAGCAGAATAAGGAAATCAAGGAAGCCGTAAGAAAATACGAGCAGAAGCTTCTTCAAGAAGAGAAGATGAAGCAGAGGCTTCTTTCCAAAGATATGGACTACCAATATTTGGAAGAACTCTTGAAGAGATGTGAGAACAACCGAGACCTTATTATAGAAATAGATACAGCAGACCATGCTCATTTGACTATTAGAACCAAGAAGGAAATTCCAAAGCAGAGCAACGGTGCTATTTTTGATAGAGAGGATATATGAAAGCAGTAAAAGCCAAGCGTGGCAGTAAGACAGAGAAAGCGATACAACTCAAAGATGGAACTCTGGTATTTGATAAATACAGGGATGTAGAGGATATACTATACAATGCCTATTCAGAGAAGTTCCAGACAGGGGAAACTACCGACAACACTTGGCTTGCCAAATTTGTGAATGAGAATCTGGACAAGATTAAGAAAGGAATCACTATGGATCCAACTACTGCTCCAAATGCTCTTAGGGAAGTGAATAAGATTGCCACCAAGACCGCAGAGTATGTAAGGTCTAAGCAGACATTTGATACTGATTTGTCCAGATACTTGTTGCAGAAGCAATTGTTCCCTTGGCAGAAGAAAGTATTTGAGGACACTTCCAAGAAGAAATCATTATTGGCAGGGAGACGTAGCGGAAAGAGCTTTCTTATCAACTATTTGGCAATCAGCCACTGTTTGGAGAAATCAGCCAAGCAAAGACAGGCAGCCATAGTTGGACTTACACTGGAAAGAACCGCTTCCATCTATTGGGATAGCTTGAAGGAAGCAGTAGCCAAATGCCACATAGAACACAAGGTTGATAATGCCAAGTACAGGATTACTTTCAGCAACGGCAACTTCATAGAATTGTTTGGAAATGGTTCCAAGGCAGAGAGGGAGAAGTTCAGAGGATTTGACTTGTCATTTGCCGCCATAGATGAAATGCAGTCCCAGCAAGGATTGATGTATTTGATAATAGACGTAATTGGCCCAATGCTTAAAGGACAGGATGGTGATTTGGTTTGCGCAGGAACTGCCCCACTTTCAGCAGGTACTTACTGGGAGCAGATAATCAATGATGATGTCTATACTTCTTTCCACGCAACTATGGAAGACAATCCTACCATTCCTGACCATGAGAATGCCTTGCAGACTATTCTGGAAGAGAACCATTGGACTAAGGACAATATTACTTATAGAAGGGAATATTTGGGTGAGGTAGCCTATGATACCAACAGAATGATATACCCAAAGAGAACCTACTACAAGGAATTGCCAAAGGAACAGTTTGTAGCGTGTTATATAGGAATAGACTATGGATGGGCAGACTATTCTTCATTTGCTCCTATTCTTATCACCAACAATAAGACAGGATATTTGATTAATGAGTGGAAGGAGAACAAAACTGCTTCTTCTGCAATAGTGAATAAGATGAAGGCATTGGTAGAATCAATCCATGCTACCTATAATATTCCCAATGAGAACATTAAGTTGGTGGCAGACAGTTCCCACCAGCAAATATCCTTTGACATCTACAATCAGGGAGTAATCAACATAGAGAATGCCTATAAGCTGGGAGAGAATTACCAGATAGCAAGAGTTGCAGAAGCTTTGGAAATAGGCAATCTTCTAATCAAGGAAGGTGATTACTTTGACCAAGAATGTAATTCGATGGTCTGGAAGTGGAATGATGAGAATGGAACGGTTATCTATGAGATAGATGACAAGACCTTCCACCCAGACATTGCAGACAGTGTTAAGTATGCTTGGAACACCTACCTGTCAGAGAATTTGTATTAGTTATAAATAGGAGTAAAAAATGAAAGGAACTTATAGAAGTGAAATCGAAGGAATGCTTGATTGTATTGGTGCTTCTCAGTTGAAGAAAAGACTTGGTGCTTGCTTTACACCAAAAGCATATGCAGAAAAAGCAGCAGAATATGTTAAGAACATAGTTGCTAACCTTTCACCAGATACAGAAGATTATTTGAT
>OCVV011351832.1_pt1 | contig 33167 bp, 18 predicted proteins | sample 1539721 | NCBI WGS metagenome assembly OCVV01 (sample SAMN02144230, study PRJEB22623) | gut metagenome | biome: sheep rumen | host: Ovis aries | place: New Zealand | reverse complement strand
CCCTGGAGCCCCCCCGACGGCCCCCGAGGGGGCCTCATTACTCTTTCCCTTTGATGACGAGGCAACTGTGTCCCCCTCGGGGGACGACAGGGGGGCTATTTGCGTATACCTAATCACTTCTCGGCCTTCGAGGAGCTTCTCGATCTGCTGCAGGTGGTCTTCGCCGATGACGTGCGGGGCAATGATAAGTTTCCACTCGGGATGGTCGCGGAAATAGCGGATGAAGATTTCCTCGTCGGGCGGCCATGAGGAGCCGGCAACGAAGACATGGGGAGCACCGCTTGTGAACGATTCCACCAGCGGCAACTGCTTGGCGGCATCGCGAATCTGGAGCACGCGGTCGAAGCGGGTGTCGCCGACGACGTCGACCTCAGTGATGCCGAGTTTTGCGAGGAGCTCGCGGCTCTGCTCGTTCTGAACGAAAAAACGCGTGAAGCACTTCAGTACGCGCGAGTACTGGCGGCCGTACCAGCGGAAGAACACCTGCTCGGGGCGGAAGATGCTGCTGACGCTATAGACGGGCACCTGGCGATGCTTCAGGATGTGCAGATAGTTGTACCAGAACTCATACTTGATGAAGAAGGCCATGACGGGCCGCACAGCACGCAGGAACCGGCGTGCATTGCGGATGGTGTCGAGTGGCAGATAGCACACGATGTCGGCACCCTCGTAGTTCTTCCTGACCTCGTAGCCCGACGGCGAGAAGAACGTGAGCAGGATTTTATACTCCGGATGGTCGCGGCGCAGCCGCTCCATGAGCGGGCGTCCCTGTTCGAACTCGCCCAGCGACGCTGCGTGGAACCACACGTACTTCGCCTGCGGGTCAACGCGCTCCTTGAGGATGCGTATGGCTTCGCGCTCGCCACGCCACATCTTGCGCACCTTCTCGCTGAACAGACTCGCGATGGCGACGCCGCAGAGATAGAGGTAGATTACGATTTGGTACATTAAAAACGGATTTACGATTTCGTAACGATCAATTGTCTATTTGAGAACTTCAATCGCCCTCCGCATGCGACGCAGCGTCTCCTCCTTGCCGAGGAAGGCTGAGATGTTGAACATGCCGGGACCCTTGCCCTCGCCGACGAGTGTCAGGCGCCAGGCGTTCATGACGTTGCCCAGCTTGTATTCCTTCTTCTCCACCCACTCGTGGACGACGCGCTCCTGGTTCTCGAGCGAGAAGTCGTCGAGACCTTCCAGCAGCGTAGCCAGCTCGGCCATCACCTGGGCAGAGTCTTCCTTCCAGCGCTTCTTCACGGTCTTCTCGTCGTACTCCGTGGGCGGAATGAAGAAGAACGAGCACAGCGGCCACAGTTCCTTGACGAACGACACGCGGTCCTTCATCATGCGCACCACCTCGGTGACGCGCTCCAGCGACTCGTCGACGCCGTTGTTGGCCACGATGGGGGCGAAGAGCTGTGCAATCTCTTCGTTCGACTTTTTCAGGATATACTCATGGTTGAACCAGATGCCCTTCTGGTAGTCGAACTTCGCGCCGGCCTTCGAGCAACGCGTGATGTCGAAGGCTTCCACGAGCTCGTCGAGCGTGAAGAGCTCCTGCTCGGTACCGGGATTCCAGCCCAGCAAGGCCAGGAAATTGACTACGGCCTCGGGGAAATAGCCGCTCTCGCGATAGCCGCTGCTGACCTCGCCCGTCTTCGGGTCGTGCCACTCCAGCGGGAACACGGGGAAGCCCAGTCGGTCGCCGTCGCGCTTCGAGAGTTTTCCCTTGCCTTCCGGCTTGAGCAACAGAGGCAGATGGGCAAAGCGGGGCATGGTGTCCTGCCAGCCGAAAGCCTCGTAGAGCAGCACGTGGAGTGGGGCGGAGGGCAGCCACTCTTCGCCGCGGATGACGTGCGAAATTTCCATCAGATGGTCGTCGACGATGTTAGCCAGATGGTACGTGGGCAGTTCGTCGGCACTCTTGTAGAGCACTTTGTCGTCGAGGATGTCGCTCTTCACGCGCACCTCGCCACGAATCATGTCGTTCACCAGCACCTCGCGGCCCGGCTCAATCTTGAAGCGCACCACGTACTGCTTGCCGTCGTCGATGAGGCGAGCCACCTCGTCGGCGGGCAGCGTCAGCGAGTTGCGCATCATCTGGCGCGTCTTGGCGTCGTACTGGAAGTTCTGAATCTCCTGGCGCTTCTGCTCCAGTTCTTCGGGCGTGTCGAAGGCTACGTAGGCCTTGCCTTCCTGCAGCAGCTGGTCGACGTACTTCTTGTAGATGGCACGTCGCTCGCTCTGCCGGTAGGGACCGTAGTTGCCACCAAAGCTGACACCCTCGTCGAACTTGATGCCCAACCACTGGAACGACTCGATGATATACTCCTCGGCTCCAGGCACGAAGCGGTTGGAGTCGGTGTCTTCGATACGGAAAACAAGGTCGCCCTTGTGCTTGCGGGCGAAGAGATAGTTATACAGGGCGGTGCGCACGCCGCCAATATGCAATGCCCCTGTGGGACTGGGTGCAAAACGCACCCTTACACGTCTTTCTTCCATCATTAATTGCTGATAATCATTAAAATTTGTGCAAAATTACGACTTTTTTTTGAGTTTTGCGTATTTTTTTAGTATTTTCGCAGGGTAAAAGAACAACATTCAAGGAAAATGGACAGAATAGACAGGACAGAAATGCATTATTGGCGTAATATCTTCACGCGCATAGGCATCATTTTCGTGACCGTGGCACTCATCGTCTGGTTTCTGCCACGCGAGGAAGGCCAGCACTTCCGCTATGGCATCGACCGCCCCTGGACCTACGGTTCGGTGATTGCCAAGTTCGATTTTCCCGTCTATAAGACCGAGGAGGTCATTCAGCACGAGAAGGACTCGGTGGTGAAGACGCTGCAGCCCTACTACAACTATGCGCCCGACGTCGAGAAGCAGATGGTGGAGAAGTTCTTGGCCGATTTCCAGAATGGTATGCCCGGTCTGCCGTCGTCGTTCAAGAATCTGGTCTACAACCAGTTGCACCGCCTCTATCAGGCCGGCATCATGAACACGCCCGAATACAACGCGATGATGAAGGACACCACGGCCATGGTGCGCGTGGTCACGGGCAAGGAGGCGCAGGCCATGCGCGTGTCATCGTTCTATTCCACCCTCTCGGCCTACGAGCAGCTGTTTCAGGACGCGCGCCTCGAGTCGCAGCGCCAAGCCCTGCAGAAGTGTAACCTGAACGAATACCTGGAACCCAACCTCATCTACGACAAGAACCGCACCGAGATAGAGCGCACCGACCGGCTGAGCACCATTCCCATTGCCAGCGGCATGGTGCTGGCGGGCCAGAAAATCATTGACCGCGGCGAAATCGTTGACGACTACACCTTCCGCGTGCTCGACTCCTTCGAACGCGAGATGAAGCGGCGCAGCGCCACCGAGAGCGAACTGGCCACGACGACCATCGGCCAGATTATCTTCGTGACCATCATGATGCTGCTCTTCACGCTCTACCTGGCCCTGTTCCGCCGCGACTACTTCGACAAGCCGCGCTCCATCATGATGCTCTATGCGCTCATCACGCTCTTCCCCATCCTGGTGTCGCTCATGGTGCAGCACAACTTCTTCAGCATCTACATCCTGCCCTTCGCGATGGCCCCCATGTTCATCCGTGTGTTCATGGATTCGCGCACGGCCTTCATTTCGCATGCCATCATGATCCTCATCTGCGGCGCTGCCGTGAAGTACCAGTATGAGTTCATCATCGTACAGCTGGTGGCAGGCCTGACGGCCATCTACTCGCTGCGCGACCTGTCGCGCCGTGCACAGGTGTTCAAGACGGCCATCCTCGTCACCCTGGCCAGCGGCGCCGTGTTCTTTGCCTTGCAGCTGATGCAGGACAACGTCGTCATCGGCATCGATACCGACATGTACATCTACTTCGTCATCAACGGTGTGCTGCTCCTGCTGGCCTATCCGCTCATGTACCTCATTGAGCGCACCTTTAACTTCACGTCGAACGTGACGCTCTTCGAACTTTCCAACACCAACAAGGGACTGCTGCGCGACCTGAGCGAGATTGCTCCAGGCACCTTCCAGCACTCCATCACCGTGGGTAACCTGGCTGCCGAGATAGCCAATCGCATCGAAGCCAACAGCATCCTCGTGCGCACGGGCGCGCTCTATCATGATATAGGTAAGATGGCCAACCCCGTGTTCTTCACCGAGAACCAGGTGGGCGTCAATCCTCACGACAACATGCCCTACACCGAGAGCGCGCGCATCGTCATCAGCCACGTCACCGAGGGCTTGAAGATGGCCGAGAAGGCAGGCCTGCCGGCCATCATCAAGAACTTCATCCTGACCCACCACGGTCGCGGCATGACGAAGTATTTCTACATCAAGCAGCAGAACGAGCATCCCGACGAGCAGATTGACCGCGAGCCCTTCACCTATCCTGGTCCCAATCCCTTCACCCGCGAGCAGGCCATCCTGATGATGGCAGACGCCGTTGAGGCTGCCTCGCGCTCGCTCAACGAGTACACCGAGGAGAGCATCGCCGCGCTGGTGGGACGCATCATCGACGCCCAGGTCAGCGAAGGCTATTTCCGCGAGTGCCCCATCACGTTCCGCGACATCGCCCAGGCCAAGCTGGTGCTCATCGAAAGGCTGAAGAGCATCTACCACACGCGCATTCAATATCCCGAACTGAAGCGCTGATTGTAAAGAAATATTGCCTGTCAACCCCCTCGTAGATTTTAAAATTTTCGACCAAGAAATATTTTTTCGCAAAAACGCCCGTATTTTTGCAAAGTCTCTAATGTGTTGTGGGTCAAATGGTTAGACGTCTGAGACCCTCTATCCCCTATGTTAGGGGGCTAGAAACCATAGGTTTAGACCCTCCAAACCATAGGTTTAGTCGCACTATCTCGTGGAGTTACATACTCCATCTCATTGAGTTGTTTCATCCAAACCTATCGTTTAGTCGGTCCAAACCATAGGTTTAGCAGGATTCCCTTCCCTTTAGGGAGGGGCTAGGGTAGGCTTTCCGATTGTTTCACGCTCTGGAATGATGTTTCACGCCGCAGGTTTTTTGTCAGAATAATTCAGAGGAAGTGAAATAATCGTTAAGAAATAGTCGTCGTTTTCTGCACACTGGCAGCGCAGTTTGTGCAAAACGGAAGGCCGATTTTGCACAAAAGTGCCCCGTTTTGTGCGATTTTAAGTTAAAATTAATTAATTTGCCGCAGGTTTTTATGGCTATATAAAACAAAGTCTATACCTTTGCACCCGATTTTTAGAACAAATTTTTTAGAAACCGTTTTTTATGAGTAAGAAAATTGTATTGGCCCTGACAGCCATCATGTTTTCAGGAAACATCATGTTTGCTGGTGGAATACTAACAAACACCAACCAAAGCGTAAACTTTCTTCGTAACCCCGCACGCGATGCCGCTATCGGCCTCGACGGTGTTTACTCCAATCCTGCCGGCGTGGCCTTCCTCAGCGACGGACTGCACCTGGGATTCAACTGGCAGTACGCTCACCAGACGCGTACAATTACTTCGACCAACGACCTGTTCATGCTCGGTGCAAAGAACAACGGGCTGAACACCAAGGAGTTTGAGGGTGTGGCCAATGCGCCCATCATTCCCTCACTACAGGCTGCCTACAACAAGAACAACTGGTCGTTCCAGTTCAACTTCTCGGTGCCTGGCGGCGGCGGTAAGTGCGAATTTGATAAGGGCATCGGCTCCTTCGAAACCGTTGTGGGTGCCATCGCCAATCGCCTCATCGGCACTTCACAGCAGCTGAACGCAGCGCTCGGCCAGTTTGGTGCCAGCGTGCCCAACGTGACGGGCTACGACGTCGACGGCTACATGAAGGGCAAGCAGTACTATTTCGGCGTGCAGGTGGGTGCTGCCCGCAAGATCAACGAGCACCTGTCGGTCTACGCTGGTCTGCGTCTGCTCTACGGTACGGCCTCGTATGAAGCCCGTCTGAACAATATCCGCGTGATGAACGGCACCGAAGGCATGACCCTGCCGCAGTATTTCGAAGGTGTGACGGGCGGTCTGACACAGGCCGGCAACACCATCGCCAATCTGGCTGGCCAGGTACAGGCGGGCATTCAGCAGGGGGTGGCCCAGGCGATGGCTGCCGGCATGACGCAGGAACAGGCCATGCAGCTGCCGCAGATTCAGGAACTCGTTGCTAAGGGCCAGCAGCTGCAGGCTGCCGGTCAGTCGCTTCAGGCCACCGGCGAACAGCTTGCCGCCAGCGCCGAGACGCTTGCCCCCTATGCCAACGGCATGAACCTGAAGAGCGATCAGACGGGCTGGGGCATTGCTCCTGTCATCGGTATCGACTATAAGACTGGTAATTTCAACTTCGCTGCAAAGTACGAGTTCAAGACCCGCATGCGCATGAAGAACGACTCCGACCTGAAGGAGGCCACTGTGATCTCGGCCACCAACAAGTTTGTGAACGGTACAAGCGTGCCCGAGGACTCACCCGCTCTGCTGGCCTTGGGTGCTCAGTGGGAGATGACGCCGGGTGTGCGCCTGAACCTGGGCTACCATCACTTCTTCGACAAGTCGGCCCATTGGTATGAGCACAGCGAGAAACTGCTTGATGGCGACACCAACGAGTATCTGGCCGGTGCCGAATGGGACATCACGAAGAAGCTGCAGGTGAGCGGTGGTGCTCAGCTCACTCGCTACGGACTCTCCGATGCTTACATGAACGACATGTCGTTCGTCGTGAACTCCTGGACGTTCGGCCTCGGCGTAGGCTATCAGGTGAGCGACAAGGTGAAGCTCAACGCCGCCTACTTCCAGACCAACTACGAGAACTACGACATGGATACGCCCGAGAAGAGCATGCCTGCTCTGGGCCTGACCATTCCGGCTGGCAAGAACTCCTTCACCCGCACCAACCGCGTGATTGGCGTAGGCGTTGAGGTGACTCTCTAAAAATCCAGATGATTTAGTATACCTAGTACGACTAGTACACCTAGTACGACTAGTATACCTAGGGCGACTAGCACAACTAGAACAACTAGCACGACTAGAACAACTAGTCCCCCCAAATAACTACAGCGGATCGACATCAAAGAATACTTGCAGGGCGGCATATTGCTTGTCCTGCAAGATTTGTTTTTGGGCCAGCCTGAGATACTGGCGCACCTTCTGCAGGTCGATGCCGTTCTCCAATTTGAGAACGATCTTTCGGATGTGCAGCGTCTTCACTTTCGACACGCCAGGCTTGTCGGGCCCCAGCACGCGCTCGCCGAACCACTGGCGCAGCAACGAGCCCATGTAGATGGCCGCCGAGTCGACCGTCGGCTCGGTCTTGTGGCGCAGGTAGATATAGACAAGGTGGTGGAATGGCGGATAGCGGAACAGCCTGCGCTCTTCCAGCAGGTCGCGATAGAAACCCTTCCAGTCGTTCCTCACCACCTGCTGAACGACGGGCAGGTCTTTGTTTTTCGTCTGCAACAGCACCAGTCCGCGCTTACCCTTTCGGCCGGCGCGGCCTGCCACCTGCGACATCATCATAAAAGCATGCTCGTAGGCGCGGAAGTCGGGGTAGTTGAGCATGGAGTCGGCATCCAGAATGCCCACCACGGCCACGCGGTCGAAGTCGAGCCCTTTCGAAATCATCTGTGTGCCGATGAGCACGTTGGTGCGTCCGGAGGCAAAATCGCCGATGAGCCGCTCGTAGGCATTGCGCGAGCGGGTGGTGTCGAGGTCCATGCGGGCCACGCGTGCCTCGGGGAATATCTCGCATATCTGGTCCTCAATCTTCTCAGTGCCATAGCCGCGTCCGCGCAGGTCGGTGCCCTCGCAGGAGGGACAGTGGGTGGGCACGGCGTAGGTGTAGCCGCAATAGTGGCAGGTCAGCGTGTTGGTGTTCTTATGGAGCGTGAGCGACACGTCGCAGTTCTTGCAGCGGGGCACCCATCCGCACGTCTTACACTCTATCATCGGCGCAAAGCCGCGACGGTTCTGGAACAGGATGACCTGCTTGCCGTCGCTCAGCGCCTGGCGCATGGCAGCCAGCAGTTGTGGCGAAAACGGGCCGTTCATCATCTTGCGGCGGCGCAGGTCTTTCACGTCGACAATGCGTATCTCGGGCAGTTCGATGCCCTGATAGCGCGTGGTGAGTTCTACGAGTCCGAATTTTCCTGTCAGTGCGTTGTGGTAGGTCTCCATGCAGGGCGTGGCAGTGCCGAGCAGCACCTTTGCCCCTGCAGCGGCCGCCATCATCACGGCCACGCTGCGGGCATGGTAGCGCGGAGCAGGATCCTGCTGCTTGAACGACGTCTCGTGTTCTTCGTCAACGATGACGAGGCCCAGCCGCTGCATCGGCAGGAACACGGCGGAGCGGGCACCGAGGATGATGTCGTAGGGGTTTCGGGAGAGCTGCTTCTGCCAAATCTCCACGCGCTCGGCATCGCTGTAGCGCGAGTGGTAGATGCCCAGTCGGTTGCCGAACACGGCGCGAAGGCGCTCCATCATCTGCACCGTGAGCGCTATCTCGGGCAACAGGTAGAGCACCTGACGGCCGGCATCGAGTTCGCGCTGGATGAGGTGGATGTAGATTTCTGTCTTGCCGCTCGACGTCACGCCGTGTAGCAGCACTACCTGCTTGCGCATGAACTGCAGCAGCACCTTGTTGTAGGCTGTCTCCTGGGCGTCGCTCAGTTTCTTGATGTGTTCGGGATGAGGCTCGCCGCCGTGGTTCAGCCGCCCCACCTCCTTCGTGTAGGTGTAGAGAATTTTTCGGTCGATGAGCGACTTCAGCACCGCCGCCGTGCAGTGGCTCTCGTTCATCAGTTCCTCGCGGGTCACTTCGGCACTATCCGGCTCCCATGCTTCCATGCGGTCGACATCTTCCACTCCTGAAAGAAAGAGGAAGTCCGTCAGCACCTTCTGTTGCTTCTCGGCACGGCGCAGCATGTCGAGGGCGATGTGCAGGGCCTGCTCCGAGCGATAGGGCTCGCTGAGTCCCACGTAGGTCTCTTCCTTCGGGCGGTAGCCTTCTTCGTTCTTCAGTCCGGCGGGCAGGGCTGCCATCATCACGTCGCCCAGCGGCGCCATGTAGTAATTGCTGATCCACTGCCACAACTGCAGTTGCCGGGGCAGCAGGATGGGGCGGTCGTCGAGCACTTCGAGCACGTCGCGCACCTCGAATTCGGGTGCCTCGTCGTGCAGTCGGACGGCAATGGCCGTATAGCGTTTCGACCTGCCCAGCGGCACCAGCAGGCGCACGCCTTCCTGCACCCGTGGAGCCAGTTCCGTGCTGACGCCATAGGTGAACGTCCCGTCGAGGGGCAGGGGCAGTATCACGTCGACATATCGCATACGACTGCAAAGATACACAAAAAAAAGCAGATGCACACACTTTGCATCTGCTTTTTGCAGGTCACTGACTGCAATTCCAGAGAATCGGCGGAAAACGACGGCTGTCGGTCAGAAGTACCAGGTGGCACCAATCTGCCATGAATTGTACTTGCCGTGGAGCCCGTTCTTGGCCGCATCGACAGCATCGCCTTGCGTCACGTCGCCCGTGCGGCCTAAGGCAACGTTGTAGTTGGCCGTCAGCTGTATGGGACCGACGGTGAAGCCCACGCCGCCGTTGACGCTGAAGTTGGAATTTCTGACGCGCCACGCCAAGTCGCCTTCTTCGCTTCGGCTGATTCGTTCTGACTCGTCGCCCAGGCGGAATGCCACCTGAGGGCCGGCATAGGCAAACACTTCGGCAGAGCCCAGGCTGATGCCGTAGCGGATGTTGAGCGGCACTGCTATCTGGCGGGTTTTCAGGGCTTTCACCTGAAGACATTCGGCGCTCGCGTAGTTCATAGTCTCATAGAGGTCGATTTTCGATTCGCGCTGGTTGTAGAGTGCGGCAATGTCGATGGCGAATCCCGGCAACGGCAGCCCAATCTTGACTGTCGGTCCGATGAACCATCCCATGCGGTTGTCGGCATTGAAGAAATCGCTCTTGAAGTCAAGAACTTCTATGCCTCCCTTCACACCGAACTTCACTTGTGCCTGAGCGGCGAGAGTGCCAATCAGGGCCAATGCGACGGCCAGTATACGTAGTTGCTTCATATTTCTTGTCTTTAAGGTTGCTTAAAAAGTGGTGATGGCGAATGCCGTTGCTTAGTGTCTCTGACGACGCACCGACACGCGGGCCGACGAGCCGCTGCTGACCGAACGCTCCTTCGGCGTGCGCGACTTCACGCTCTTCGAGCGGGCGGTCTTGGCCTCTTTGGTCTTCACTTCCTTGGTCTTCTTCGCCTTCACGTCCTTGCCTTCGGCGGCGGCTATGCTGTCGAGCGAATCGGTCTGTTCGGGCTTGCCCCAGATGTGGGTCTCAAACTCCTTCAGTTCGGCTTCAATGCGTTTCTGCTCGGCCGAGAGTTTCGTGGAGTCGTTGCCGCAAATCTTTGCCAGCGACTCGCCCAGCATGTTGTTGGTCTTATAGATGTCGCCCTTGTACATGTTGAGCGTGAAGTAGTCGTCGAGGCTCATCGTGGCGGCATTGTTCAGGTTGCTCGTCATGATGGTCTGCTTGGCCAGGAACGGAGCCAGATCGTCGTATTTCACCCAAAAGAGCGGCTTTTTCTCGGCTACGCCACCCCATTCCTCAACCCAGATGGGGCAGAGGGCAAGCACCTTGGTGTGGAAGGTGCTGGTGGCCTGGTCGTAGTAGGCACTCTCCTTCAGGTAGTAGGCCGTCACTTCCTTCGACGGGATGTCGCTGTCGTCGAGGCGGATGCCCTTGTCGGTGCGCTCGTAGAAGATGCCCTGGTCCTTCAGGAACTGCAGGGGCTTGATGCGTGCCGAGTCGGTGAAGACTTCGTTGCCGTCGAGGCGGTATTCGTAGGCAGGGATGCCGCCGTTCTTCGCCCCGCGCATCATCAGCTTGAACATATAGGTGAAGAGGTTCATCTGCGTGCCCACGGGCTCTTTCGGATAGTAGAGTCCGGCGTTGGCATCGTCGTGCAGGTCTACTTCACGATAGATGTCGCGACGCCACACGACATCTTCCGACATCGAAGCCTGCGTGGGGAACGACAACTGTGCACGCGTGGTCATGTTGTTGGCATTCGACTTCTGGGCTGTCTGCTGGTGCTGCCGTGCCTGCTGGTTGCGTCGCTGCTGCGGCTGGGCCAGCGAGGTCAGAGTAACAAAGTAACAAAGTAACAAAGTTACCAGTCTTGCCATTGTTCTTACTTCTATCTTCTTCATTTTCATATCTTGTTTTCGTTTCTGTTCTTTCCTTTTTCTTTCACGGAGACATTCGTCTTGAACTCCTTGAACTCCTTGAACTCCTTGAACTCCTTGAACTCCTTGAACTTCTTGGAAAAGCTACTTCACGATGAACTCCATGGCGCCGGGCAGCGTGCGCTGGATGCCGTCGGGACCGATGGCTTTCACACCGCGCACGTAGAAGCGCTTGTTGCGCGACAGGCGGCGGAAGGTTTCTTTCTGGCGGCCGGAGAACGATGCTCCTTCAGAGGCGATGGGGATAGAGTTACCCATGTCGTCGAAGAACACGGTCTCGAAACTCAGCACCTTGAACGGAATGTCGAGCAGGCCGTCGTCGATGGCTGCATGCAGCTGTGTCATCGCCACGAGCGAAGCCTTCGGCATGTTGCCACCCTTGAAGCGGTCGCTACCCACCACGACGTACGGTGTAGGATCGGGCAACTTGCGCACCTTAAACGTCACCTGTGCCATCTGGCGCGACTTGCCCTTGTCGTTGGCAGTCACGGTGAACACAACGTCCTTGCCCACCTGCGACGGTGTTGCCACATAGTGGCCGGCACCTTTGGCCACGAGCGAACCACCGCTCATCGACACCGACACGGCATTGGCCGGTACGCCCGGCACGCTGACGCTCATCGGGTTCTGGAATCCGGCGTAGAGCACGTTCATCAGGTCGGCAGCCACCGTGGCACCCGTCGGAGCGGGAATGACGGTGTACTTCTGCAGGAAGTCGCGGCGCATGGTCTCGCCGGCTGCGTTGCGGGTCATCAGGTAGCCGCTGAACGAATGCTCACCCACGGAACCGGCCGTGAACGAGTATTTTCCTTTCGGGTTTATCTTCGTGCCGTTCACGTAGATCTCGGGCTGCATGGTGGTATCCACGGCAGCCATCACAATGTCAGCATTGAACACCTCGCCAGGATAGAGCGTGGTCTTCTCGGGAATGACGAAGGCATCGAGTTTGTTCACGCGGATGTCCTTCACGTCGATGTTCGACACCAGTGTGTGGAGCACCTCGCCCTCAGCATAGCGCACGTCGCTCTGCAGTTTCGACAGCAGCGTCACCGATGCGGCCACGGGCATATCCTCAAACATGTATTCCTGCCAGTTCTTGCCCAGCGCGCGCTGCGACTTGGGCACCTCGGTGGTCAGGTTGGAGGCGATAATCTCCTGCTGCTTCGGGTCGCCCACCATCTTCAGGATGCGCTCGCGATAGCTGTTGATCATCTCAAACAGGTGCTTGCCCTTGCCCGTGCCGGGAGCCAGCATGATCTGGCTGGCAGCCTCCAGGTCGTCCTTCGCCTTGATGTTGTTCAGGTCGGCATCATCGCCGTCAGCTTCGCGCACGATGGCTTCTTTCAGTTCCTGAGCGAAGTTGTAGAGAGAGTCGCTCATCAGCTTCACTGCCTGCGACTTCTCAAACCATTGGCGCACCTTCTCCGGATTCTGCTTCATCTGCTGGGCAAACGTGTCGTAGATGGCAGCATTCTCCTTCGCCGAGTTGCTCGTCGTGCGGCCGAGGCTTTCCTCCACGACCGTGAAGCCGTTGAGCACCTCGTTAGAGACGTTCAGCGCCAGCATAGCCATCAACACCACATACATGAGGTTGATCATCTTCTGGCGGGGTGATACGTAATTTCGTCTTATTGCCATTTATCTTCAGTTTATAGTTGATAGTGAATAGGTGATAGTCCGTGATGGTTTCACTTTTCACTGTTCACTATTCATGATCGGAGCCTTCGGCATGTTCACCGTCATGGCTTCAATCATGCGGGTGTAGATCTTGTTCAGTTCAGCAATCTGCTGAGCCATCTTGCGGCTCTGCTCGTTGATTTCGTCGATGGTGCCAATCTGTTGGCTGGCGCCCTTCAGCTGCATCTCGTAGACCTTGCAGATGCCTGTGAGCGTGCGGTTTAGGTTCTCCATCTCCTCAGAGTCGCGCGTCAGGCGCTGGCTCTGCTCGCTCACCTTCTGCAGCATCTCGGTCAGCTTGTTCAGCTCTTCCACGTAGTTGCCCTGGGCCTCAGCCATGTCAGGCGTCTTCTCCTGCTGCTGTCCAATCCAGGAGATACCGCCACCACCGGGAACACCGACGGCACCAGCCCCGGCTGTCTCACCGGCTGCTCCTGACTCAGCGGGAGCACCGTCGCCGCTGCCGACAGCACCGCCGCCACCACCAATGATGATGGTGCCGCCACCGCCGCCACCGGCATAACCACCGCCACCGGCATAACCGCCACCGCCATAGGCAGCAGCTGCGCCCATGCCGGCGCCTTCGGCCTGCTGGCCTTCTTCATTCTGGGCAACAGCACCCTCAGCACCCTTGCCTGCAAATCCGTCTTCACCATTCACGGCCACTCCCACATGGGTAGGCAGCTCGCGGCCTTCGGCAGTCTTGTCGAACGGGCGGTCGAAACCGGAGATGAAGAACACCAGCACTTCCGTACCCATACCCAGGAACAGCCAGAAATTGGCACCTGGCATGTGGGTCAGTTTGAACAGGGCACCCAGAATCACGATAGAGGCACCCCAGCTGTAGGCATAGTTCATGAACGTCTGCCCGGGAACGCTGTCCAACCACTTCTGCAAGCGGTAGATCACATTATATTTGCTATACTGCGTCATCTTTATTTACGATTTACAGATTTTTACTAAAGTTTCAATGTTTCTTTCTCTTACCTTTTCCCTTGCTGCTGCCCTTGGCCTTTTCGCTGGTGGTGTTGGCCAGTGAACGCACGCAGCGGAAACCAATGTACGAGCGCGGCTGGTTCTGGTATTCCCATGTGCGCCAAGCCGAGCGGATGTAGCTCTCGGGGTCCTTCCACGAGCCACCGCGCACGCTCTTCTTCTTCAGTTTGTACGGGTCTTCCTTGGCTGCCTTGTATTCCAGCTGCGGGTTCAGGTCGTTCATGGCGTCCACACCAGCCTCGGTGTAGATGGTGCTGGTCCATTCGCCCACGTTGCCTGCCATGTCGTAGAGACCGTTGGAGTTGGCTCCGTAGATGCCCACCTTCGATGTTATCAGGTTGCCGTCCTTCGTGTAGTTACCCCGGTCGGGCTTGAAGTTGGCAAAGAAACAGCCCTCGCCACTCTTCACCTGCTCGTTGTCCCAGGGGAATTCCGTCTGGTCCTTGCCGCGGGCGGCATACTCCCACTCGGCCTCGGTCGGCAGGCGATAGCGCTGCACGTAGCGAGCCTCCGGGCCCAGTCCTTTCAGCAGGTACTCCGTGCGCCAGGCGCAGAAGGCATTGGCCTGCTCCCACGTCACACCCACCACGGGGTAGTCGTTGTAGGCGGGGTTCGAGAAGTAGTTGCGCAGGTACACCTCGTTGTCAGAGTTTTGGAAGTCGTTCACCCAGCACGTAGTGTCGGGATATATATTAATAATATAAGTGTTCAGGAAGTCCCACGGTCCCGAAAGCGGACGGTTGATGGTCTGGCGCACGATGCGTCCCTCGTCGTCGATGTAGGCCGTGTCCTTCGAGATCATCACCACCTCGTTCGGATCCACCACCACGTCGGTGTTTAGGTTGCGCTCCTCGGCAACCATGCGGTTGCGGCGCAGCGCAGCTGTCGTGTAGTCGTACACCTCGTAGCGATAGTTCATCTGCGAGTAGTCCAGCAACTTCTCGCCCGTCACGGGATTCGTCACGTAGAGACTCTCGATGGCACGCTGCTCGTCCTCGTTGGGCTTGCGGGGCAGCGGCTTCTTCCAGTTCAGGTGGGGAGTCACCTCCTCGCCCTTCTCTTCGGTAATCATGTAGCTCTCGTCGCCGCCATAGTTCGGGTCGGCCAGGCGTGTTCTCAGAATGGAGTCGCGCACCCAGTAGACAAACTGCTTATATTGCGAGTTGGTCACTTCGGTCTCGTCCATCCAGAAACCATCCACCGACACGTCTCTCACGGGCGTCTTCTTGCCCCAGAGCGTGTCCTGCTCGTCGATACCCATGCGCAGCCAGCCGCGGCCTATCTTCGTCATACCGTAGGGCGACGGCTCACTGAACGCGCGGCCGCCCACGCCGACCACCTCGCCGCCCTTGCCCGACGACGAAGCCTGCTTGGCGCTCATGCAGCCCACCACTGTCAAAGTAACAAAGAAACAAAGTATCAAGGCACCAATCCCTGTTGCCTTGCCTTGTCTTTTGTTTTCTTTCATTCTTTTCATATCTTCCTTCAAATATTTTCGTTTTTATATCTCTCAACTCTCTCAACCGCTGCGAAGCAGCCTCTCAACCGCGCCGCAGGCGCCTCTCAACCGCGCGAAGCGCACTCTCAACCGCGCCGCAGGCGCACCTCTCAACTCAAAGTATCCTCACGCTCTGATGTCGGTTCTTGCCTTTCTTCACCAGATTGATGTCCTGCTGATAGCCCACAAACAACTCGTGAGAGCCGTTGATGGGGCTCAGCGAGGTGTAGAACTCGTAGCTGTAGCCCACTACGATACCGTGAAACGAGCCGCCCACCAGCATTGTCACTGATGTCTTGGGGCTGTACGTAGCACCGAGATACATCATCTTGTTCTCATGCTGATAGACCAGTCTGCCCGTCACGTCGACGCGCCATGCCACCATGTCGGTGCGCGCCAAAAGAGAGGGCTGCACTGATAAAAACGGATTTTTCAGCCGAATATTGTATCCGCCCGTCAAATAATATGTTCTATCCACCTGCAATTCGTTGCGTTCGCCCAGATGAATCAGCGGTGCCGTCAGGTGAGTGGCACTCAGTCCGGCATACCATGGACCGTGCGTGTAGTATAGGCCCGCCGCCATGTCGAGGGCGTTGCCATCCAACTCCGAACTTGCGAAAGCAGGGTCGCTGCTGTCCTCCAAGTCAATCTTCGAACCGTCCAGACTCTCGCTCAGCAGTCCCGCCTGCACGCCGATGCCCAGCTGGCCGCCAAACAACTTCAGTTTCAGCGCATACTGCCCCTGCAGTCGCTGGTGGGAGAAAGCGCCAATCTTGTCGTTCATCAGTTGCAGACCCACACCGTGGTAGGTCTTCATCCCGTAGAACGGTATGTCGCCGGCGAAGAACGCCGTCTGCGGATTGCCGCTGAAGCCCGCCAACTGCAGGGCGTACGCGGCAGTCACGTTGATGACCGCCCGCTTGCCCACGGAAGCGGGATTGAACGACGGCTCCAAGTCGAAATAATGACTAAATGAGGGATCGTACTGCGCACGAACCCCTATGCTGGCCGTCGCCAACATCAAGAATATCACTAATTTGCGTTTAAACACATACTGATAACGGCAAGAATTTAAAATTATTGTATAGTAAGAAGAAAAACTGCATAAGTTGAGACAATCATTGAATGTGACAACAAATAATCTTTACATCTATTTTTTGTCATCTTTTTTATGCGTTTTTGAACGTTTTTGTTATTATTTGCTCAAAAAAATGCCAAAAATCTTTCATATTTCAATAAAAAAGTCTAATTTTGCGACTTGTATATTGGCTGAAGAGGTTTTTGAACCAGCTTGATAGATAATAATGTATTTTAAAATGAATATTATGAGAAAAATTCTCCTTTTTATGCTGGCGATGATAGCAGGCTCTACGCTATCGTTTGCCGATGATGAAGTGTATGAACTCGTTACAAGTGCCAACTCCCTGGCTGCTGGTGACGAAGTAATCATTACCTATTCGAGCGGCTCCACCTCCTATTATGCAATGGGTGCGAAGTCTGGCAACTACCGCAGTGCTGTAAACGTGAGCGTGAGCAGCAATGCCATCACGCTTCAAAGTTCAAACACTAATGTCACCCGCTTCACCCTTGGTAAGAACTCCAGCTACTGGACATTCTACTCAAACAATGAAGCTGGATACCTTGCATTGGTCAACAACGCACTGTCTTTAGCCACGTCACTCAGCAGTTCATGCAATGTGACTCTGGGAACTTTCTCCGATAATGCCACTACGCTTAGGTTCGGTACAAGTAGCTACTATTTATATTATTCTTCAAAATATACACGCTTCCAGGCAGGCTCAGCCTCCAAAATCCGCCTTTTCAAGAAGAGAATTGTTGTTGATGCTCCCACATTCTCGGTTACAGCTGGTGAGTATAGTGAAGTGCAGAGCGTGACGTTGTCCTCAACCACCGCTGGCGCTGCTATCTATTACACTACCGATGGATCGACTCCTACCACCAGCAGCACGCAATACACTGAGGCAATCAACGTGGGCGAAGGTACCACCACTATCAAGGCCATCGCCGTGCTCAACGGTGTCAGCAGCGAAGTGGCCTCAGCCACCTATGTGGTGACAATTCCTAAAGAGGCATTCTATCTTGTCACTGACGCCAGCCAACTGGCCGCCAATGATACCATCATCTTTGTCTATGGCACCAATGGCAGGGCTATGGGTGGCCAGTATGCCGAGGGTAACAGAGCCTGTGTGGGCGTTACTATCGTGGGCGACAGCATTGTCGTCGGAACAAACGATGCCTCTGTGGCACGCCTCCGTCTTGGTGGTAGTGCCAGTGCTTACACCTTCCAGGTCGTGGGCGATACGGAGAGATTCCTCTTCAATAGTGGTGCCGATGGCTATCTGGACATGCAGGCTACAGCAGGCAACTATGCCAAGGCAACCATCTCTGTTGCCGGCGACGGCAATGCAACCGTCACTTTCGCCAGCGAGGGCAGCAACAACCTGCTCGCCCACTACCTTGATCCCGATGCCGGCCCAGGCGGCGACGATGTCACGCCTCCTATCGTGGGCGCTCCGCGTAAAGCCCCGGTGGCAGGCTCTACCGTTGTCGAATGCTTTACTTTCATCAATGCCATCGACGAGGAAGCAGGCTACCACGCCATCCAGATATATAAAAAGAAAAGCAGTGTCAAGGACATCAACAAGGACGGCAAGTGGACCATTGCCGACGTGACGGCTCTGGTGAACATCATCTTGGGCAAGGACAATGAAGAACCTTACCAATATGACCATAAAGCTGCTGACGTGAATAATGACGGAACAGTTACGATTGCTGATGTCACAGCCTTGGTCAACATCATTCTTGGTAAAAAATAGATTACTTGCAAACAATTATAAATTACGAGATATATGAAAAGGTATATTTTATTCATAATAGCAGTCGTCTTTGCTGCTATTGGCGTCAATGCACAGCAAATAAGTAAGGAGATGGCTAAACAAAAGGCATCGGCGTTTGTCGACAAAGCCAATCCTCAGATGAAGCAGATGCTCACGTTGGCCTACAAGGCAGAGAAGACCGCCCAGCCTTTCTCCACCAACGATGAGGCTTATCTTTATGTGTTCAACCGCGGTTTCAACCAAGGATTTGTCATCGTCAGTGGCGATGAGCGTACCAACGACATCCTCGGCTATTGCGACCACGGATCCTTTGATCCCAACAACCTGCCTCCCGGTTTCAAGTATTTCCTTGAGGAGTATGAGAACCAGATTCGCTATCTGCAGGAGAACAATATCCAGCCTGTCGTAGCAAAGGCTACGTCTACAAAGCAAGACATTGGCTATCTCATCAAGACCACTTGGGATCAGACAAGTCCCTACAACTATTACCTGAGCGGCAATGCAACGGGATGCGTGGCTACCGCCCTTGCCCAGGTCATGTTCTACTGGCAGTGGCCGCAGGATGCTACCACTACCATTCCTTCCTACTACGTGAGCGGTAATGCTCTTTCGGGCAGTTCGCTTTCCCCTGTTACTTTCGAATGGTCAAAGATGAAGTTGAAGTACAACACCGCTGACTACACCGACGACCACGCAGTGGCTCGCCTCATGCAGTATGTAGGTCACGGTGTAAAGATGCAATACGGCTCTTCCTCTGGCGCTTATGTTACCGACATCATCAATGCTATGACCAATTATTTCGGCTATCCCAAAGACGAGAAACTCATTTATCGTGCAGGAATCACCGCTACGCAGTGGGCCGATACTATTTATGCCAACCTTGCCGATGAGATTCCCGTCATCATGTGCGGTAGCAACTCAGATGGTGGTCACTGTTTTGTCTGCGACGGTTATCAGAATGGCAAATATCACATCAACTGGGGATGGGGTGGCTACTGTGATGGCTATTTCGACCTTGAAGTACTTGCTCCCAGTGGCACGGGTAGCGGCGCATCGGGTAGTGGTGGCTTCACGGGCAGCCGTTCCATCGTGACCCGCATTCACAACCCCAGCAAGGTCATTCCTGAACTTCCCCAGGATAGCATTCCTCTGACGGCTGAGAGCATTCGCATGCTTTCAGGAGTGCAGACGCTCACTCGTGAGTCGCGCGGTGAAAACGTCAGCGGCGACCTGCGTTTTAACATCTCTGCAGCAAGCACCCTCATCGAAACTAACGACACCGTTCGCGTTGATACACTGATCACAGGTATGGGCTACTACGACGAAAGCGACAATCTGATCGGCGTCTATGGCGCACGCTATCGTCTCGTCAATAATAATGGTACGACCTATTCAGGCGAACTTGGTAGTTTCGGTGCAGAGTATCCTTATGGAACCTACAAGGTCTATCCTGTCTGGGGCGATGTCATCTCTGGTCAGTGGCGTAAGATTAATGCAGCCTCCAACCATTACATAAAGGCTGAAGTGGCTGCCGACGGTAAGACCATCAAGTTTACACCGTCGAAAGGTCTTGAGGTTACGGTTAAAGAGTCAACGAGCAGCAGCGGTTGGTCAACCTCTTACACTCAAAAGATGACGGTTAAAAACATTGGTGCAGAGCCCTTTACAGGCGCGCTTTATCTCTACTGTGGTGGGTATATCACGCTTGATCTTTCAGTAGAAGAACTGGCTGTGGGGGACAGTAAGGAATATGACATTACCAGTGGTATTGGTACCATCAGCAATGGTAGCATTACTACTGGTAGGAAGTCAATGTCGAACTTTGAGATTCTGGTTCTCAACTCACTCAGTTTCACAGACGGTCTCTGGGACAACATTCCTTCGCTTGTCGGACTCTACGACTTCTGGACAGAGGCTCCCTGGACAGGCGTCATGCATGTGGGCAATAATGTGAAGTTCAGTGTGGAACTGGCTAACTATGGTTCCAATTCCTCTTCGCAGAATGTTATTGTGTCACTTTACCCGAAGGGCGGTCAGGCCTCCAGCGGCACCAGCAAGACGCAGAGCTTCACACTCGATAAGTACTCGAGGAAATCAGTTGACTTCGACTTCCCCAACCTTACCTATGGAAAGGACTACGACGTGCTGATCACTTATAATAGTTTCGGTAGTCTGGAAACCGATACACTGAGTGCTTATGGTTATAGCATCAAGCCTGTGAAGGGACTGCTCGTCGCTGGCGCAGAGTCTTCTTACCTGATGCTCGACGACAGCGTGTCTACCTGGCAGACGATTCCCGACGACGTCTATTACGTTGACGCGCGCAACTCCGACAAGGCAGCCTACATCGTGCCTGGCAACAATCCCAACACGCTCTATCTGCTGGCCGAAGGTTCGACGGTTCCCACCAAACTCGAAGGAAAGAACGTCGTCATAGGCACTTCTTGTGACGAACTGAACCTGGAGGACGGCTACGACTTTGAGACACCGATTGAGTTTACGGCAAAGAAGGCAAACTACAAGCGCATCTTCACCAATGGCAATGATGGCAATCAGGGCAACTGGGAGACGCTGATCTTGCCGTTCGATGTTAGCAGCGTGACGCGTGAGAACGGCTCTGCTATCAGTTGGTTCACTTCCAAGAGCGAACACGGAAAGAACTTCTGGGTCTATCGTTTCGCTTCGGAAGACGACGACAACACGGTGGTGTTCGACTATCCCACCTCCGCTACGACGCTTGCCGCCGAGACTCCTTACATCATCACCGTGCCCGCACAGAGTTCGAAGTGGGGCGACAAGTGGGTGCTGACAGGTAAGGAACTCACGTTCTCGGGAGAAAACGTCAAGATTAGTGAATCCTATAAGTCTATCACTTCTATGGGCGCTGCCAAGAAGTTCGACTTCATCGGTCGCACCTATGCCGCCGAGCGCAACCAGATTTACTATCTCAACGAGGCGGGTACGCGCTTCGAGAACACCCACACAGCCTGGGCCGACATCGATGCTTTCCGCTGCTACTTCGTGGGCTACTTCAACAATGATGCACTGACAATCAAGATGCGCTTCGGCGACAACGATACGCCCACAGGCATCGGTGCTGTCACTTCCGATGGCGACGCCCCGACGGCCGTTGCTCCCTCGGTCTATGGTCTTGACGGTAAAGCTCTCGGCGACAAGGTTCTGCCGATGGGCACCTATATCGTCAACGGCAAGAAACTCATGCTGAAAGGCAACATGCCTAAGAGTTTGAAGTGGAAGTAAACGAATGTAAACAGTGGTAAGAATCTGAGTTTTCCTTTGCAAAAAAATGTGCGGAAAAAACTTTGAGATAGAAAAATGACTCCTTGTGCGAGGAGTCGGATGAATGATTGATATTGTCCGGTTTTGGCATTTGACAGCTGAAACCGGACAATTTTTATGCTTGTTGGCGGGTGGAGCGGTGAGTTGTTTTTTGCGGATGGCTATTCCACGAATTGTACCACGGCCTGGTACATCGTTTACCACGGCCTGGTACATCGTTTACCACGGCCTGGTACATCGTTTACCACGGCCTGGTACATCGTTTACCACGGCCTGGTAAACTCTTTACCACGTGCTGGTAATGACAGTTTTCTTTCATTTTGATTGGGATTGACTAAAAAATGTTTTAAAATGACAAGTCGTTTCCCGTTTTTTTTATTAACTTTGCAGGCGAGTAGGCATGTGTTTGCTACATGCTGGATTCGGTAACCAAAACAATTAATCATCAATAAAAACAGAAACGACTATGGCAACGAAAAATCTTTTAGCGAAATTAATCATCCTGCTCGGCTTTGTCTCCGCAGGAGTTCAGGGCGCATGGGCTGATCGTTATCTCTATATGCTTATCAAAACGGGCGTTCAATACGGAGACCTCACGTTTGACGTGTATAATTGCGAATCGGTCGGTGATGGTTATTCTTTTAAGGCTCCGAATTATTATCTTGCCGTACTCAAGAGCATTGGTGGCAATGCCGACGAGGTGGTGGTTCCTGCTGCCGTTGAATACGATGGTGAAACGTACAGAGTGGGTGCCGTCGATGGTCAGGTGACGAACAACAGCGTCTATAAGCTCACGTTCGAGAGCGACATCAATTTCTACAGGCAGTTGCCAAGGGTGAGCGAAACTGGTGAGACGGAATTCACCCTCTCGGGTTCGCTCTACCTTCCGAACCTACACAAAATCGTGTTCAAGGGCAATGTTGAAAACATGCGCTATGACACGCACCGCCTGGACTGTGTGAACCTGAAGGAGATATACTTCATGAATAATGTGCTGCCAACGTTCGATGGCTTCTGGAGTCTCTACTCTACATCGACGGCTGGCAACATTACGGCATACGTGGTGAACAAGACGGTGAGCGAGCTCAACACGTTGAGGGCAAAGCCGGTGTGGAAGGAGTTCAAGGACTTACTCTTGTATACTCCCGACCCTGAAGGCGTGGATGTGAACGTCTACGTCACCGTGGAGGAAGCCAGCCCGGGACAGGGCGTCATGTTCCAAATCGACGGCGACCGGTACATTTACGGCAGTGGCAGCAAGTTGTTCCAGACGATGATACACTCCGACCTGACCTTCTACGTTGCCGACGGAAGCAAGGCTACGCCCAAGCAGGTGTTCGTGAATGGCAGGGATGTGCTGCCGTTTATGACGGTGCCAGAGACGAATCCGTTCTACAACAGTGCGAATCCGAAGGTGTACACCATCAGCAACGTGTCCGGCGACACCTACATCAGAGTGATTGCGGAAGACCTTGCAGACCAGTACACGGTGAGCGCAGGCCAGGGCGGTTGCGTGAAGTTCGACTTCAACGGTGTGCAACAAACGGTGGAGGGTGGCCATTCGCAGTCGTTCTCGCTCGCCAAGGGGCAGACCCAGTCGCTGACCATCAGGCCTGACGAACATTTTGTGTTCGACCGATTCTGGCGTGACGGCATTGACGTGACTGACGTGACGACGTTCACGAAGCAGATCGATGGTTCGCTCGCTACTACGGTGGAGGGTGGAGGCCAGTACCTGGCTACCTTCAAGCCTGTGCCCCGGCAGTCGTTTGGCCGCTATGGCGGAGATGGCAACGTGGTGTTCACCGTGAAGCGTGGCAGTGTGACCATGCCATACAACATCCCTGACTCCGAGCCCGTATCGGTACCGCTGCCGGAATGGGAGGACGGCGACGAAATCATGTTGAGCATCGAGGTGCATGCTGATGAGAAGGTGCGAGTAACGCGCAATGGTATGGGTGTGACAGGAATGTTTATAGTCTCTCCCGCAACGGGCGACCGTACCTACACCTTTGAGGCTGATGACCCGGAGTGTACAGAGTTGTATTTTGAATATGGTGACATTAATGTCTGGGACGAGGCCACGTGGGTGATCACGATAGAGAAAACGTACAAGACCATCAACGCCTACACCAATAACGATGCTATGGTAACGATTATCAGTCCGGATGGCCATGCTACCTCCAGGGATAATTCCCAACACTCGAGGATCTATGAGGGTGAGACCTACGTCGTAACGTTCATTCCAAAGCATGGAGAAGAGCTGAAGAGCTTCGAAATCGGTTGGAGTCCGATAGACATAGAGAATGAAAGCCGACTGGTGAAGAACGACGACGGCTCGTACTCCTTCACGGTCACGTACGACGAAATCCCTAATATTGAAAATACCATTGATCTGGTTGCCGTGTTCGAGAGGAGCTCCACAGCTGGTCGCGTCTTCTTTGTTGCCACCACGGGCACCGACTATGTGGACGTGACTCGTAGCAATGGTGATTGCGTTTCCTTTAATAATAGAGTCGCGATGAAGATGTTCGATCTCTCAGAGAGTGAAAACACCTTCGAGGTGAAGCCCTTCACGAACCTCGACGAGGTTGAGAAGGTGTTGCTCAATGGCGAAGATGTCACCAACGACTCGCGCTACTTCGTCGAGACCGGCTCGACAACCCCGGGTGGCAGCTATGTGAGCTACAACTTCGGATCGGTGCAGGGTAACTCCATCATCCAGATTGTCTACAAGAACAGACGTTACGACGTGAATAACGACGGCCGTGTGACCATCTCCGACGTGACGAAACTGGTGAACCGGATTCTGGGCAAGGAATAAGTCTGGTGTCCTTCCTCAAAGCAGCAACCCTGCTACTCGCGTGTGTGTGAGTGGCAGGGCTTGTTGTTTTTTAATTGGTGTCCGGTTAAAAAAATGCCGAGGGGGTGATGCGCGATGCATGTGGACGAGGATGATCAGCGCTGAACGATTCATTAGCGCCAACGATTGAGTCGCGTGAAACGCCCTGTAGCAAAGGAAAGTGAAGGTTTGTGGGAAAAAATTAAGGTTTTTGCCAAATTATTTGCATATATTAATTTTTTTTTCGTAACTTTACACCGTAAAATCAAGTATTAACCAATTAAACACTAAAAGAATATGAAAACTATAGGAAATATGCGGAAATTATTCCTGCTGCTCGCCCTCATCATGATGAGTGCACAGAGTGCGTGGGCTCTAGACCCCACTTTCTGGATTAACGATGTTGGCTATTATATAGAAAATGGGGCCGCTGTCGTTTTGTCCTATAGAGGTAATGCCGAAACGCTTACTATCCCTGAATCCGTCTCCAACGGTAGCAATACTTATAAAGTGAAGGAGGTACAGTATTTTTCTTCTAATATGTACGGAGATATTTACTACGGTTCTGTTGACATCTCGTCGGTGAAGACCCTCATCTTTGAGGGACCAATCACCTTTATTGGTAGAGTAGCAAACCCCACTTTTACCTGCCCGAACCTGGAGGACATTATCTTCAAGGGTGATGTGCCAATTTTGAGCGGAAGCTTCGACAAATACTTCGGCACGAGGAGGGGCATCACTGCTCACATCACAGGTAAGACGAATGAGGAGATAGAGGCAATGAAAACCTCTGCAGCCGTGTGGTGCGACTTTGAAGACATCGTGCCCATAACCGATACCCTCACAGAGCCCTTTATCAGCTTTGCCGACAACATAGTGAAGGACATCTGCGTGAACAATTGGGATACCAACCATGATGGTGAGCTGACGTTCGAAGAGGCTGCGGCTGTGACCAGTTTGGGCGAAGCGTTCAAGTACAACACACAGATTACAAAGTTCAACGAGTTGCAATATTTCACGGGACTGACATCGATTAAAGCTGCTTTCTATGGTTGTTCGGCATTGGAGGAGGTGGTCGTGCCTTATGGTGTGACGAATATGCGTGAATCCTTTGGCAATTGTAATGCACTGAAGAATGTAGTGATACCACCGACTGTGAACAACATCGAACGGGCCTTCAGTACAACGAGCGGCCCGACGGCCTTGGAGCATGTGACGCTACCCAGCTCGTTAACGAAGATTGGAGAATATGCATTTGCGAGTTCGGGCTTAAAGTCGATAGAGATTCCAGAGGGCGTGACAGAGATTGGCACACTTGCCTTCAGTAATTGCAAGAACTTGAAGATGGTCTATATTCCCAAATCAGTGACTACTATCGCGGGCTTTACAGAAGTTTCCAATAATCTTGCTTTCAATGCATGCTCGGGTTTGGAGTCGATTGTGGTGGATGCGGAAAACCCCGTTTATGAATCGCCTAACGGCTGCAATGCCATCATACAAAAAGAAGGTAAAAAACTTATAGTAGGCTCTAAGTACACGGTGATTCCTGAAGATGTAGTCACACTTGACGGATACAGTTTCCGAAGGGTTGGTCTTACAAGCATCGTGATTCCTGCTTCGGTTACTACAATAAGTAGTTATTGCTTCTACCAGTGTGCGTCTCTTACGTCCGTGGAGTGCAAGAGCCCGACGCCACCAACGATAGCAGGCAATGTCTTCACTCAAATCAATTCCGACTGCGTGCTGAAGGTGCCTCATGGTTGCAGTGAGGCGTATAGTGCATGGAGTCAGTATTTCGGTGGTGGAATAGTGGAGGCCAAACGCGAGGTAACGTGGAGCATCCACAACGCGACGGAGGGCGATGTAATCGTGGAGCAGACTTTGAAGGATGGCACTACGGAGACAACCACCTATGCGGGCAACCTCAACGACCTGGTCATCGATGACACTCAAGTCAGTAAGGTAACCCTGAAGGTGTATGCCGAGAACGCAAACGAGAGCAAGCCCGTGCGCGTGCTGGTGAACGGGCAGGACGTAAGCTATCAGTTCAGCACAAAGCAGAACGACGGCGACGGCTTCCGCCTCTGCTACGAGGTGCCAGTAAGCGAGCTGACGAACTGCAGCTGGGACATCTCGTACAACACCGACCGCCCCCAGACCTTCGTCGTCAAGGGTGGCACATGTAATCTTCTTATGGAGTTCTATTATGAGAACTTGGAAAAGGAACCTGTTCTCGATATCAGCCCCAATGACGGTCCCGCCACCGTCTATTTGCCTCCATTTAACAGTGAGTGGAACCGTTATGTTAATATGACGGTTAATGCCGATGAGTACGAAGGATTGACGATTAAGCGCAATGGCATCGATGTCACGAACTACTTCACGAAGACGGTGCAGAGCAATGGCAAGAAGTACTACGAGTTGGATATCAACGATGCCGACTTCGAAGGCGACAACACCGTCTCGCAATTCGGCTTCGACATCCGTGATGCTGCCGTGTGGGAGATTGTGTATAAGAGCATAGACGAACAAGAAACGAAGTTCAGCATCATCAATCACGACCAGCTTGCTCTTCGTGCCGTACGTAGCTACGTAACAGGAGGTGCGCCAGCAATTCAACCAATCAGTCAAGATCACTATGAGTTCTCCTTCAACGATGACGACCGCGAGAACACGACATCCCTCACCCTGAAGGTGCCCATCAAGGATGCCAATAATCAGTATTATCCCGTACGCGTGCTGCGCAATGGCGTGGACGTAACTTTCGATGATAATTTCTTAGATGAGTTTGCCGATGATTACCTGATCTACAAAGTTAACATGCGGGTAGACGAGACGTGGGACATCTCGCGTGACACCAGCCACCGCCAGACCTTCATCCGCAAGGGAGGAACAACGCCCTGGAATGTCGAGGTTGAGTTTGACTTCCCCGCAGATGGCGATGAGAGATGCTTCTCTCCCGATGCCGTAGGCACTCCGCTCTACGTAGACTTCCCAGCATACCATTCTGACAAAGCTCCATACGCTTACATCGATATCGATGTGGAGGACGGCAGCACGTTCACCGTGCTCCGCAATGGTGTGGACGTTACGGACAAGTTCACAAAAGTACCTGATGGTGCATCCGAGGGCTTTACGCGTTATGCGCTCTACGAGTCGGACTACAACGTCAACAACGATGGCATGACACCTGGCCTCGGCTTTACCTTCCGCGATCCGGCCGTATGGGAGATTACGATTGACGACGGAAACAGCGACGCCGTGGAATACATGTTCATAGGCGACTATGACAAGGTTTATGCAAGTGCCGACTATAATAATGATGTGACGTATGAGGGCTCTGAGTTCACGCAGGTTGATGTCGTGGGTTATTACAATGGTAAGGTTGTCGAGAATGGTCAGGCAGCTAATTCTCAGGGGGCGGTGGAATTCTGGTTGCCCGCGGGCAAGACGTTCCGTGCTTTCTATGATGGTACTGACATGACCAATCAGTTCACCGACTATTATAACAATGGTCATTGGCTGTTTGTATCCGAAGATGATTGGATGCACCAGCCGGGTCATCACTGGACAATCATCGCTGAAAGTGATTTGATGAAGTACGACACGAACCGCGACGGCCAAATCACCATTGCCGATGTGACGAAGCTGGTGAACAAGATTCTGGGCAAGGAATAAGTCTGGTGCCTTTCCTGATTGCAACAACCCTGCCACTCGCTTGTGTGTGAGTGGCAGGGTTGTTTGTTTTTTTGGGGGGCGGTAAACTAAGTGCCTTCGGGACTTGTTTCGGTTCAGAAATATCTGTCAAGAATCAGGGAATCAGAGAATTTGCAAGCAAACTTTTATTGCTCTTTCAGCTGCCTGATGGTTTCGCTGACGCGGCGTGCGGTGGTGCGGAGGATGGTGTCCTCGTCGGCACCCTTGGCACCCATGTAGACGTCGGGGTTGGAGAAGAGCATCTGGCTGCGCAGGGGTTCGCGGGCGGAGAAGTGGTACTCGCTGACGCCCGTCTCGTCGTAGATGCGGCGGATGTTCTGCTCGTTGACGCCACAGCCGGCCAGGATGATGATGCGGCCTGCGGCTTGCTGGTGGAGCTGGCGGAGCAGGGGAATGCCCTGCTCGGCGGTGGGCTGCTGTCCAGAGGTCAAGACGCGGTCAAAGCCTTGCCGGATGAGTTCCTCGAGGGCTGCTGTGGGGTTGGCACAGCGGTCGAAGGCGCGGTGGAAGGTGATGGAGAGACACCCACCCCCAGCCCCTCCCGAGGGGAGGGGAGCTTGATTAGCATTAGAGGTTGCATCATCAGAAGAAAAGGTATCTAAACTACCCTCCCCTTGGGAGGGGCTGGGGGTGGGTGTCTGGAGGGTGGGTCTGCTGGTGGTGGGTCTCTGCGTTGCTGCTTCCATGAGGCGGGCGTTGGCCTCGGTGTCGAGGGTGCCGTCGGGACGTAGGCAACCGAAGACGACGCCGTCGGCACCGAGCTCGCGGCAGATGCGGATGTCGTCGAGCATGCGTTGCAGTTCGAGTTCGGTATAAAGGAAGTCGCCGCCTCGCGGACGGATGATGACGTGCAGACGGGTGGCCTTCAGTCCGCGGGCTGCTCCCTCATCGAGGAGTCGGCGTGCCTGACGTATCTCTCCGTACGACGGCGTGGTGCCGCCCTCGGGAATGCCGGCACAGAGTTCCACGCGGTCGGCGCCGCCCTGCTGGGCGGCGATGCAGCTTTCCACGCTGTTGGCGCAGACTTCGAAGTGGAACCCACCCCCACCCCCTCCCGAGGGGAGGGGAGTTTGATTAGCATTGGGGCTATGTTTAAAGTTAGGATTGTTCATTTCAATAGGCTTTAGATTGTTATGATAGCTATTCAAGCCCCCCTCCCCTCGGGCGACTGGGGCCTTCAGAGCAGCCACCGGTGTGGCTGCGGCCCCACAAAGGGGAGCGAATCCCTCATTCGCGACGGAGGGCAGGTTGGGGGTCTCGAGTATTATTCATATCATCTTCTGTTTTTGGGGTTTTGAACCTCTTGAACCATTTGAACCACTTGAACCACTTGAACCATTGGGGGCTAGAAGAGACCCCCAACCCCCTATGTTAGGGGGCAAGCACCCTCGCCATCCTCCGCAGTCCTTCCATGAGGCGGGCGCGCTGGGTGGCGATGTTGATGCGGATGTAGCCGTCTGTGCCATACATCGTGCCGCTGTTCACCCATACGTTAGCTTCGCTGAGGAGTTTCTCTTCCAGCTGGTCGGCGCTGAGGCCGGTGGCAGTGATGTCCACCCAAACGAGGTAAGTGCCCTCGAGGTTGAAGACCTTCAGCTGTGGCAGGTGCTCGGCGAAGAAGGCAAGTAGCGCCTGGTAGTTGCCCCACAGGTACTGGTTGAGCTCGTCTATCCACTCGGCGCCCTCGTTGTAGGCAGCCTCGACGGCAAGCGGTGCGAAGGGGTTGACGTCGCAGATCTCGTTGATGTTGATGGCGCGGTCGATGCGTCGGCGCGTCTCCGGGTCGGCACAGATGATGTTGGCCATCTGCAGGCCTGCGGTGTTGAACGACTTGGAGGGTGAGCAGCAGATCACTGGAGACCCACCCCCCTGCCCCTCCCGTAAAGGGAGGGGAGTGGAATGCATTTCTGCTTGCGGGTCATCGCCTTGAGGGTATTTACTCCCCTCGCTTTCAGAGAGGGGCAGGGGGGAGAGTCTCCCAAACGGCACGAACTCATGGCCGGGCATGACGAGTTCGCAATGGATTTCGTCGCTGACGACGCGCACGTGGTGGCGCTGGCAGATGTCGGCCATGCGCTGCAGCTCGTCGCGCGTCCAGACGCGTCCGGCAGGGTTGTGGGGGTTGCAGAGCAGGAAGACGGTGGTCTTCTCGTCGGCACACTTGCGCTCGAAGTCTTCCCAGTCTACGGAGTAGGTGAGGAGACACCCACCCCCCAAACACCCACCCCCACCCCCTCCCGAGGGGAGGGGAGCTTGATTAGCTTCTGTGGCTATGTCTTGATGAGAAAGGGTATTTAGACTACCCTCCCCTTGGGAGGGGTTGGGGGTGGGTGTTTGGGCGGTGGGTCTCTTTGCCTCTATCGGCACGAGTTTGCTCTCCAAGACCTCGCAGCCGTTGTTGCGGATGGAGGAGAAGAAGCAGTTGTAGACGGGTGTGAGGATGAGCACGCGCTCGCCGGGCATGGTGATGGCCTTGATGACGGCCGAGATGGCGGGTACGACGCCTGTGGTGTACTGTATCCACTCGCGGCGGATGTGCCACTGGTGGCGACGCTCGTACCACCGGATGACGGCGTCGTAGTAGCTGGGCTGCACAATGGCATAGCCGAACACGCCGTGGTCGACGCGCTTGCGCAGCGCCTCGCGGATGGCGGGTGCTGCCTCGAAGTCCATGTCGGCCACCCAGAGGGGGATTAACCCACCCCCATCCCCTCCCGAGGGGAGGGGGGCTTGGTTAGTTTCGGTTGCAGCGTTTCTATCACATATAGTATCCAGACTCTCCTCCCTTTGGGAGGGGTAGGGGGTGGCTTCATCCCATTTCACACAGTTGGTGCCGCGACGGTTGATGGGTTTGTCGAAGTCGTATTTCATTTTCTGGTCTCGATGATGCAGTCGTTGGGCTGTCGCACGTTCTCGTCGATGGTGACGGAGCCGATGCTGTCGGCCACGATATGACCGCTGGTGGGGTTCTTGATGTTCTCGATGTGGCCACGGATGTCGGCCTCGACAGTGCTGTACTCGAACACGCGGTCGCACATCTTGTCGAAGGTGCAGTTTTCGAGCACGAGGTTGTCGACGTAGCAGAGCAGCTGCTCGCCAGCCAGGTGGCAGTTGACGAGGCGCACGTTCTTGGAGTGCCAGGCCAGATACTCGCCGTCGAGCACTGAGTCGTAGACGGTGACGTTTTCACACTCCCAGAAGGAATCCTTCGTCAGGATTTTGGCGTTGTGCACCTCGACGTTCTTGCAGTACTGGAAGACGTATTTCGAGTCGCTCTCGAGTCCGTCGACGTAGATGTTCTGCGAGAACATGAACGGATAGGTGCCGCCGTGCAGGCGCACGTTTTTCAGCCGCAGGCCGTCCACCTTCCAGAACGTCTCGTCGGCATCAGTGATCTGCACGTTCTCCAGTTCGACGTTGTGCATCTCGCGGAAGAACTTCGGCCCGTCGATGCGCGAGTTGCGCATCACCAGGTCGTTGGTGTACCAAATGGCCGATCGCGAGCCCATGGCGAAGTAGCAATTCTCGATGCGGGCACCGTCGACGTGCCACCAGGGATACTTGCCGTAGAACTTGCAGTCGTAGGCCTCTATGTTCTGGCACTGCTTGATGCCCGACTCGCCGTCGGTGATGGTGATGTTTTCCAGTCGAAGGTCGTGAGTGGCGAAGAGCGGGCGCTCGCCGCCAAAGTCTTTGTCTCTGATAATGTCCATATTTTTTGTATTCAATTTGTTTGCAGGTTGCAAAGTTACGAAAAACGGACCAATAATTCGCTTTTTTGGAGGAAAAATCGTAACTTTGTGGCCGATTCTCATCTGCCAACACATTAAATCGTGTTAAAGAAACCGAAAAACCCCAATCTGCGTGGGTTAATGTGGATTTTTATTGCTAATTTTGCACCTTAATAAAAACAAGTAAGAGATATGGCATCGTTTGTAGAAGACAAAATCGTGATGGACGGACTCACCTTTGACGACGTTCTGCTTATTCCCGCTTATTCGGAAGTGCTGCCCAAGACAGTAGAGTTGAAAACACGTTTCTCGCGGAACATAGAACTGAACGTCCCGTTTGTGACGGCTGCTATGGATACCGTGACGGAGTCGGCAATGGCCATTGCCATCGCCCGTGAAGGCGGTATCGGCGTGATTCACAAGAACATGTCGATAGAGGCTCAGGCCCGCGAGGTGGCTATCGTGAAGCGTGCCGAGAACGGCATGATCTACGATCCTGTGACGATTCGTCGCGGCCGCACCGTTGCCGAGGCTCTTGCCATCATGGCCGACTACCACATCGGCGGCATTCCCGTGGTCGACGAGGACAACCGCCTCGTGGGCATCGTCACCAACCGCGATCTGCGCTTCGAGCGCCGCCTTGACAAGCAGATTGACGAGGTGATGACCAGTGAGAATCTCGTCACCACCCATCAGCAGACCGACCTGAAGGCTGCCGCCCAGATTCTGCAGGAGAACAAGATTGAGAAACTGCCCGTCGTCGACAAGGAAGGCCGACTGGTGGGACTGATCACCTATAAGGACATTACAAAGGCCAAGGACAAGCCCATGGCCTGTAAGGATGAGAAGGGCAGGCTGCGCGTGGCAGCAGGTGTGGGCGTGACCGCCGACACGCTGGATCGCGCCCAGGCACTGGTGGATGCCGGTGCCGACGCCATCGTCATCGACACGGCTCACGGCCATTCGCTGGGCGTTGTCGAGAAACTGCGCGAGGTGAAGGCTGCCTTCCCGCAGGTGGACGTCGTTGTGGGCAACGTGGCCACGGGTGCCGCTGCCAAGATGCTGGTGGAGAATGGTGCCGACGCCGTGAAGGTGGGCATCGGCCCGGGCAGCATCTGCACGACGCGCGTCGTGGCAGGTGTGGGTGTGCCGCAACTCAGTGCTGTGTACGACGTCTACAGCGTGCTGAAGGGCACCAACGTTCCTCTCATTGCCGACGGCGGACTGCGCTATTCGGGCGACATCGTGAAGGCACTGGCCGCAGGTGGCTCGTGCGTGATGATCGGCTCGCTCGTGGCAGGAACCGAGG
>OCVV011359967.1_pt1 | contig 33168 bp, 24 predicted proteins | sample 1539721 | NCBI WGS metagenome assembly OCVV01 (sample SAMN02144230, study PRJEB22623) | gut metagenome | biome: sheep rumen | host: Ovis aries | place: New Zealand | reverse complement strand
CTGTACAGACCCACCTGAACTCGAGGTGTTTTTGCGTGGTTTCCAACGCAAAAAACCGAGTTAAACGGCGTTCGCCCCATTCGCGGAGCGAATTTAGCATGGGCGAACGCAAGTTACTGTCACGCCCCTCGAGAGGGCGTGAATAGTAACGAGGATCCCAATCGGAGGATTCAGCGGGCAATGAAAACGCGGTATACAACTGTATACAAACCGACTTTGCATATTTGACATGAATATCAACTGACTTTATAATGACCTTGGGGTTGATACAGAAGACAAGACTGGAAGCAGGGATAATACGTCAGGTGTCGGGCATATACCTGCGACGACGCTTCCATTTTCAAAGGAATAAGGGGTGCTTATTTGGAAGAAAAGGAAATTTCGCAGGCGGTTATAGGGAGACTGCCAAGGTATTACCGCTATCTGAAGGAATTGAAAGATTCCGGGAAAAACAGGATTTCTTCTCAGGAGCTGAGCCGGATCATGAAGGTGACAGCTTCGCAGATCCGCCAGGATTTTAATAATTTCGGTGGATTCGGTCAGCAGGGGTATGGATACAATACCAATTATCTGTATGAGGAGATCGGAAAAATTCTGGGCCTTGATCATCAGCACAACATGGTCCTGGTAGGGGCCGGCAATCTGGGACAGGCACTTGTCCGGTATCTGAAATTCAAACAGAGCGGATTCAATTTTATCTGTGCTTTCGATGTGAACCCGCAGCTTTTCGGACAGACGGTCGGAGGGATACCGATTCGTCCGCTCAGTGAACTGCAGGAATATGTCGACGCAAACGATGTGGACATTGTGGTCCTCACGATCCCGAAATCAGAGGCCAGGGAAGTGGCGCATTCACTCACGAAAACCAACATCAAGGCCATCTGGAACTTCGCCCACGTCGATCTGGAACTTCCTCCGACCATACAGGTGGAGAGCGTTCATCTGCAGGACAGCCTGATGAAACTGTCCTACAACATTCACAGAAATTCGATGACTTCGGAAAAAGAATGATCTGCCCATGGTCTGCCGGAGCAGTTTCCGGCGGGAGCGGGCAGGCGGCTTTCGGTCAAAGTTATGAAGATGGAACATGTACTGACGGGCGCAGAGATGGCATCCTGTGATGCCAGAACGTCCGAAGTGATCGGGATCCCTTCGCTGGTCCTGATGGAACGTGCAGCGCTGTCCGTTGCGGACGGCGTTGACGTTTTTTTGCGCAAAAATTTCCCCCGCGGAACCGGCAGCAGAGGACCGCTTGTCCTGGCAGCCGCCGGACGGGGCAATAACGGTGCGGATGCCCTGGCGGCCGGCAGGATCCTGCTGGACCGCGGTTACCATGTCCGCTTCTGCAGACTCTCCGGAAAAATATCTCCGGAGAGCAGTTTTGCTGTCCAGGAGAGGATCCTGGGGCAATACGGCGTGCAGGTGGAAGAGTTTCCCGGCTGCAGTCTCCGCCATATTTTTGACGGGGAGGCGGATGCCCCAGCCGGCGCACAGATCCCCCATGTGATCATTGACGGCCTGTTCGGAACGGGACTGTCCCGGGAGCTGACCGGTGAGGCTGCCGAATGCGTCGCCGCGGTCAACCGCTGCAGAGACCTCTACGGCAGCTATGTAGTGGCAGTGGATATCCCCTCCGGGATCTCCTCGGACGACGGCCAGGTCATGGGATGCGCAGTCAGATGCGATGAGACCCGGACCTTCGCCTTCTATAAGCGGGGACATTTCCTGTATCCGGGCGCCGGCTATGCGGGCAGGATCCATCTGGCCCAGATCGGCATTACTCCCAGGGCCTTTGCCCGGGAGCCGGGCATGTTTACCCTGATGGATGCAGGGGCGGCGGACCTTGTGCCCGCGCGCTATCCCGGGGGCAACAAGGGGACGTTCGGAAAGGTCCTCATCGTGGCCGGCCGGCGCAATATGTGCGGTGCAGCCCTGCTCGCGGCGCAGGCATGTATGGCTGCGGGAGCGGGGATGGTGAAGATCTTCACCCACGAGGCAAACCGCCTGATCGCGCAGCAGACTCTTCCCGAGGCGCTTCTGGATACCTTTACGGAAGAGGATACCCAGGAAGAGATGGCGGGCCGGCTGAGAGCCTCTCTGGCCTGGGCTGATATCGCCGCTGCGGGTCCCGCCATGGGAACCGACGGGACGGCGGAATCCATTCTCCGCCTGCTCCTGGAATATGCACAGGAGAAAAAGGCCCTTCGCGGCCTGGTCCTGGATGCGGATGCCCTCCGGCTGCTGGCACGGGACCAATCCCTGCGGGAGCTGCTCGCCGGACGAAGCCCGGAGATCCCCTGTGTCCTCACTCCCCACATGGCGGAATTTGCCGCCCTGGCAGGAAAGAGCATAGGAGAGTGTATTGCCGGGCGCACTGCGCTGGTGCGGGAACAGGCGCAGAGCCTGCGGTGCACCATCGCCTGCAAAGACGCCCGCACGCTGGTCTCCGCCGCCTCGGGCAGGCAGTATCTCAATACGACCGGCAACAGCGGAATGGCGGCAGCGGGAAGCGGGGATGTCCTGACCGGCATCACGGCCGCTTTTCTGGCCCTTGACTTCTCCAAAAAGGAGAGCGGCCCGGCAGCAGAGGGGAAACTCTTTACCGAAGAGGAATGCGCCGGCGGCTTTGCGGTTGCTGTCAGCGCCGTCTGCCTGCACGGCACTGCAGGAGACCTGGCGGCCCGGGTTTACGGCGAACAGGGCATGACTGCCCGGGACCTCTGCGGTGAACTTAAAAAGGCCTCCTTCTGGCAGGCCTGATACAGAGACAATGCGCAGACAGGGACCCGGATGACGGGCCCGGGGTCTGACGGCAGGCATTATTTCAAGCATTACTTCATTACTTTAAGCATTACTTAATAGTATTTTCTGGAATTAGATTATGAGCAACGAAAGAATCTGTGCAAAGATCGACCTGTCCGCGGTTTCCTTCAACATGGAGAGCATGCATCGGAATCTGAAACCCGGCACGGGCATGATCGCCGTCGTCAAGACGGATGGCTACGGTCACGGCGCGTCCGCGATCGCGCAAAAGGTGGAACCGCTCCCCTATCTGTGGGGGTTCGCGGTCGCGACATTTGAAGAGGCAGAGGAACTGCGCAGGGACGGCATACACAAGCCCATCCTGATCCTGGGTTATGTTTTCCCCTATTGCTACGGGAAACTGGCGCAGCTGCAGATCCGGCCCGCGGTCTTTAGGGAGGATATGCTTGAGCAGCTGGCACAGGCTGCGGACAAGGCGGGTGAGCCCGTTCGGATTCACGCGGCCGTGGATACCGGCATGAGCCGCATCGGAATCACACCGGACGACAGGGGGCTGTCTTTTATACGCCGCGCTCTGGAGCTGCAGGAGAAGGGCAGCATCTGCCTGGAGGGAATTTTTACTCATTTTTCGCGCGCCGACGAGACCCATCTTGACCACACACGCGGCCAGCTCCGCAAGTTCTCGGAGTTCACAGCCCGGATCGAAGAGGAACTGGGATACAGGATCCCTCTGCGCCACTGTTCCAACAGCGCCGGCATCATCAGGCTGCCGGAGTCCAACTTTGATCTGGTGCGCGCCGGCATCACCCTCTACGGCCTGTGGCCCTCCGCGGATGTGCCGCGGGATCCGGTCCCTCTGCGGCCCGTCATGTCCCTGCGGTCCCACATTGTCTATGTCAAGACGGTTCCCGCGGACACGCAGGTAAGTTACGGCGGGACCTACAGGACAAGGCAGGAGGAGACAATCGCTACGGTTCCCGTCGGCTACGGGGACGGCTATCCCAGAAGCCTTTCCAACAAAGGGTATGTCCTCATCCGGGGGCAGAAGGCGCCCATCCGCGGCCGCGTCTGCATGGACCAGATGATGGTGGATGTGTCCCATATTCCCGGTGTGCGGGAGGGGGATCCCGTCACCCTGCTGGGCGAGGACGGACAGCTCTGCATCACCATGGAGGAGCTGGGAGACCTGTCGGGACGCTTCAATTATGAACTGGCCTGTGACATTTCCCCCCGCGTTCCCAGAGTATTCGTTGACGATTGAACGGTGTAATGCTATATTTAAGTGTGGCTTTGCATACAGGCCGGAATCAGTTCATTTAGTGGAGTATATCCAAAGTAAATACATTTTAGTGAGGAAATAACATGTCAGGACATTCGAAATTCGCAAACATCAAACACAAAAAGGAAAAAAACGACGCCGCCAAGGGTAAGATCTTTACCATCATCGGCAGAGAGATCGCTGTCGCCGTCAAGGAAGGCGGCCCCGATCCCTCCAACAACTACAAGCTGGCAAAGGTCATTGAGAAGGCGAAATCCAACAACGTCCCCAACGATACCATCGAGCGCGGTATCAAAAAGGCGGCCGGAGATGTCGGCAACGTCAACTATCAGTACAACACCTATGAAGGCTACGGCCCCAACGGAATCGCTGTGATCGTCGACACTCTGACCGACAACCAGAACCGCACCGCCGCCAATGTCCGTGCGGCTTTTGCCAAGGGAGCCGGCAACATCGGCACTCCCGGATGCGTCTCCTACATGTTTGACAAGCGCGGCCAGATCATTATCGACCGTGAAGAGTGCGATATGAGTGCAGATGACCTGATGATGATCGCTCTGGATGCAGGCGCGGAAGATCTGAAGGAGGAAGAGGACAGCTTTGAGATTATTACCTCTGAGGATGATTTCGACGCGGTCAAGGCGGCTATCGAGGAAGCAGGAATCGAGCCTGTTTCCGCAGAAGTTACCATGATCCCTCAGAACTATGTGACACTGACAGACGAGAACGCGATCAAGCAGATCCGCCGCATCCTTGACATCCTTGAGGATGATGACGATGTACAGGCCGTCTATCACAACTGGGACGAGGACGACGAATAATACTGCCTTCGCATGCACATATCCGCTATGTGCTGCCGCCCTGCGGGCGGCGTGCCGATACAGTAATGAGCATTTTTCCGCACAGCAGCTTTGCGTATATGACGCAGGGCTGCTATGTGTCTTTTTGAAAGGAAGCAGCTTGAGATGGATCCGAGAGATAAATATGATCCCGCCGGCCCTCCGGCAGGATATTACGATACGGAGGATGGCCGCTTTCTGAAAAACCCCCTCCCTGTCCCCAAACGCCGTCCGCATGTCAGGATGGAGTTTGATCTGACGGACGACTGGGACCTGCCCCGGGGAAAGGATCATTTTGACATCGAAATCTCCGAGGACGATGATTTTGACATTTGATGAGACAGTCTGACACATGCAGAGGCAGTCTGACGTTTGGCATTCCAATACATTCTGAGACGGACAGACACAGAGGATATCTATGGCACAGAAGACGAAGAGCGGTACATCCCGTGCTAAATCGGGTACTTCATCCGCATCGGGTGCGAAGAACAGAAAAAGGACTTCCGGAACAGGCTCCGCCGGCACAGGCAGGGCTTCCTCGTCCGGAAAGAGAACATCAAACGGCAGGAAGACGGCTGCAGGAGGAAGATCATCCTCCTCAAAAACGGCCTCCTCCCGTTCTTCTTCCGCCCGCAGGGCAAAGGCCGTACAGAAGGCAAGACAGAATACGATGCTCAGAGAGCGCGAGGTCCGCATGGGAATCGCGCTTGTTGTCATGGTCGTCGCAATGGTTCTGATCTATCTGTCTCTGGCCGGATTCTGCGGCAGCGTCGGCAGTGCGCTTGCCAGTATCCTGTTCGGCAGCTTCGGAATCGGTGCCTGGTGCATTCCGGTGTGGGTGTTTTTGCTGTGTCTGTATCTGATCGCGCAGACGGGCGGCAGACAGATGCCGGCAAGGCTGCTGGCAGCCCTGATCCTGATCCTGGTCCTGCAGTCCGCAGCCCATCTCTCCCTGCACACATCCGCCAGGATTTCTCTGGACACACCTTTTGATGCGGGCGAGACCTTTAAACTCTGTTCGGAAAATTCCTTCGGCGGAGGCATTTTCGGGGGCTGGTTTTCCCGCCTTCTCTACCGCGCCTTCGGCCTTTCGGGAAGCATTCTGGTCTATATCGGCATTACGGCCAGCGCCCTGATGCTGCTCATCCAGCGCTCTCCCGCAAGTATAGCGCGCAGCTGGCGCCAGTACCGGGAAGAGGAAGGCATCCCCGCCTTCTCCGAGAGACGGGCCATGCGCCGCGCCCAGAGGCAGCAGGATCTTGAGGAGGCCGAGGAAAGGAGGCTTTCCCGGGAGGCGGAAAGGATCCTGCGCCGACAGGACAGGGCTGCCGAAAGAGCCCTGCAGAGAGAACAGGAAGGCAATGCATCCGGCAGGAAGAAAAAGCGCAGAGGCACAGCGGATTCCCGCAGCCTCAACCTCGAGCACACACTCCTTGAGGGTGGAAAAGCCGGCGGGCGCACTTCCGCAGACGGATCCGGCTTGTCCTCCGCATCCTATCAGGAGTCCGCAAGAAGCGGCAGGGGAGCTTCCGGCCGTATCGTCGATCTGGACAGAAGAAAAGATGTCCATGAGATCATTGTCCTGCCTGAGGATGAGGGCGGGCTCTTGACAGCAGCCGGAGCAGGCACAGCATCGGCAGCAGGCCTCACGGGAGCAGTGACAGCAGGCCTCGCGGGAACTGCAGGAGGAGGCCTCGCGGGATCAGTGTCAGCGGGCTTCCCGGGTTCTGCAGCAGCAGGCCTCATGGGAACTGTTTCCGTTGACAGTCCCTATCACAGTTCCTATGGCGGTGACAGTTTTTCCGGCGATCCGCTGCATGGCTATACAGCCTTTGATGATGCACAGGATCAATTCGATGCCTTTGCTTACGACGATCCGGTGGTTTCCTCTGCAGTTTCTGCAGCAGTTCCTGGAGCAGCTTCTGCAGCAGCGGATGCACCGGGCGGCAGACGCGCAGGCGTCACCGGCAGAACAGACACAAATCTTCCGGGTATGTCGGACGCAGCTGTCTCCGCAGGTACAGACAGGAATCTTCCCGGAAATACAGCCGCAGCAGGTCGCGCCGGTGCAGGCACAGGCCTTGCCGGTGATACAGCCGCAGCAGGTCGCGCCGGTGCAGGCACAGGCCTTGCCGGTGATACAGCCGCAGCAGGTCGCGCCGGCACAGGCGCAGGCCTTGCCGGTGTTACAGCAGGAACCGCCTCTGCAGCTGCAGGAGGACCTGTTTCCGGCACTGCGGGCGCAGGAGTCTCTGCGGGCACAGGCGCAGGACTTCCCGGTGATACAGCCGGATCTGCCTCTGCAGCCGCAGGAGAGACTGTTCCCGGCAGTGGGGGCGTAAGTGCTCAAGGAAACAAGAGCGGGAGTGTTCCCGCCGGCGCAGGTACAGGTGCTGCCGGCACTGCCGGTTTTTCATCGCCTTCCGAAGAGGACCTCCAGGGCATTTCCGTTCACAGGGAGACCGGGGAGGCCAAGACAGGCAGGACTTCCGGCCCTTCCTCTGCCGTAAGAAAGGCAAACAGCTATATTCCTCCGACCTTCACTCTCCTTAACAGGGGCAGCAGCGGAAAGAACGAGGAGACGGAACGCGAACTGAAGGAAACAGCCTACCGCCTGCAGGAGACTCTGCGTACCTTCGGGGTCCAGGTCACCATCACGGATATCAGCCAGGGTCCCTCTGTCACGCGCTATGAGTTAAAACCTGATAAGGGCGTCAAAGTCAGCAGGATCGTGAACCTCTCGGACGATATCAAGCTTCGCCTGGCGGCGACCGACATCCGCATCGAGGCGCCGATCCCGGGCAAATCCGCCATCGGAATTGAGGTTCCCAACAAAAAGGAGACCATCGTCTGCCTGCGCGATCTTCTCGCGACCGAGGAATTCCGCAGCTTCAAGGGACGGCTTCCCTTCGCAGTTGGCAAGGATATCGGCGGCAAGAATGTCATCGCGGATATTGCCCGCATGCCTCATCTGCTGATCGCAGGCGCCACCGGTTCGGGTAAATCTGTCTGCATCAACACCATTATCCTGAGTATTCTCTACAGGACGACGCCCGACCAGGTCCGCCTTCTCATGATCGATCCCAAGGTGGTGGAACTGAGCGTCTACAAAAAGATCCCGCATCTGATCATTCCTGTGGTCACCGACCCCCGCAAGGCCTCGGCCGCACTGAACTGGGCGGTCGCGGAGATGGAGAAACGATACAAGCTCTTCGCGGCGGCAGGTGCAAGGGATCTGAACGGATACAATGCCATGGCCGAGTCCTGGCGCAATGAGGACGGGGAACTGGAGCGTGAGCCCCTGCCCAGGATCGTCATCATTGTCGATGAGCTGGCGGATCTCATGATGGTCGCCAAGAGTGAAGTGGAGAGCGCCATCTGCCGTCTGGCACAGCTGGCGCGCGCTGCCGGCATTCATCTGATCATCGCCACACAGCGTCCCTCCGTGGATGTCATCACGGGACTGATCAAGGCAAATATGCCCAGCCGCATTGCCTTTGCGGTCTCCAGCCAGGTGGACTCCAGGACGATCCTGGACATGGCCGGCGCCGAGAAGCTGATCGGCCGGGGCGACATGCTGTTCTACCCGCAGAATTACCAGAAGCCCGCCCGCATCCAGGGCGCCTTTGTCTCCGATGATGAAGTGACCAGGGTTGTGGATTATATCAAAAAGAACAATACTGCGGAGACCCACGATCAGGAGATCGACCGCCAGATCGACGATATCGCTGCCAACGGCATATCCGCCATGACTTCCGGAGAAGTAAAGGCGGACCCCGGCCGTGATGAGCATTTTGCCGAAGCGGGACGATTCATCATTGAAAAGAACAAGGCCTCCATCGGACTCCTGCAGCGTGTCTTCAAGATCGGCTTCAACCGCGCGGCCCGCATCATGGACCAGCTTGCGGAAGCGGGTGTCGTCAGCGAAGAGAGCAGTACCCGGGCCAGACAGGTCCTCATGACCATGCCTGAGTTTGAGGCATTTCTGGAGAATGAAAACGGCTAGAGACAGGGCGCATTGAACATCAACATGCAAGACTATTGCGTGGGTCTTTTACGCAGGATGGGGGCTGCTCTCAGGGCAGTCCCCATCCGTGCGGATAGGAGTTTCAGAATATCTGCTGGTGTCGAATATCTGTGCCATATGCCTGTGCCGGTATAAAAAGGATGAAAAAAGTGTTATTCACCGGAATAAATCCGGCATAAATAACGAAGAAAGACAACTTTTTGTTGATTTTTTGGATTGAGTCTGTCACAATATGGTATTATTGTATACATGTTCTCTTTCCCTTTGTGGTCATGTTGTTCTTCAGGACAAAAATGAGATATGATTCGCCGATGAGCACAAGCAGGAATTCGGATTTTTTCTTTTCAGTTTTCGATTGTTTTACTGATTGCTTTTACTGATTGGAAAGAAGGTGGGCTGTGTCAGTGAGATGGCACATACTTTGCCCGAATCTGCACAATGCGGAAGTATGGATATGATAATATTTTTACAGAACTTCTTTTAACCGGAGTTTTGGATCGGAACCGGATATCTTCAAGATATAAAAATGTATTCAGAGTAGGAGGAAAACATGTTCAGGATTCTTAAAAAAGAAAATCTTGCTCCGAACATCTTTCTGATGGACGTGGAGGCTCCCAGGATCGCGAAGAATGCGCTTCCCGGCCAGTTCCTGATCGTTCGTGTAGATGATGAGGGAGAGAGAGTGCCGCTTACAATCTGCGATTATAACCCGGCAGACGGCACAGTACAGATCGTATTCCAGGTGGTCGGCGGAGAGACACAGAGAATGTCTCAGCTCAATGAAGGCGACTGCTTCCACGATATCGTAGGCCCTCTGGGAAAACCTTCCGATCTCACAGAACTTCCCATCGAAGAACTCAAGAAAATGAAGATCTGCTTCATCGCGGGCGGTGTCGGAACAGCTCCTGTCTACTGCCAGCTCAAGTGGCTCCACGATAACGGCGTGACTGTGGACTGCATCCAGGGTGCTAAGACAAAAGACATCATCATCCTCGAGGATGAGATGCGCGCTGTCTCCAACCTGCACATCTGCACGGATGACGGTTCCTACGGCATCAATGGCAATGTAACAGTTGCCCTTCAGAAGCTGTACGACGACGGTATGCGTTTTGACCGCGTCGTCGCCATCGGCCCCATGATCATGATGAAGTTCGTATGTCTCCTGACCAAGAAGCTGGGCATCGAGACCGTCGTCAGCATGAACCCTATCATGGTCGACGGAACTGGCATGTGCGGCGCCTGCCGTCTGATGGTCGGCGACAAGGTCCAGTTTGCATGTGTGGACGGTCCCGAGTTTGACGGCCACCTCGTAGATTTCGATCAGGCTATGCAGCGTTCCCGCATGTATGCAACAGAAGAGGGACGTCTGTTCCTTCGCGCGAAGGAAGGCGACACCCATCACGGCGGCTGCGGCAACTGCGGCTGATCCATGGATTCAGGAAGAGCTCTCGAATATACAAGGAAGGAAAAAGACTATGGCAGCAAATATGATGGTTAAAGTCCCGGTCCGTGAGCAGGATCCCAAAGTCCGTGCCACTAACTTTAAAGAAGTATGTCTGGGATACAATAAAGAAGAGGCGGAAGCCGAAGCGGCAAGATGCCTGAACTGCAAAAATCCCCGCTGTGTCCAGGGTTGCCCTGTTTCCATCGACATCCCCGGATTTATCCAGAAGGTAAAAGAAAGCGACGTGAAGGGCGCCTACGATGTGATCAGCCTTTCCTCCGCACTTCCCGCTGTCTGCGGACGTGTATGTCCTCAGGAATCCCAGTGTGAAGGCGTCTGCGTGCGCGGCATCAAGGGCGAAGCCGTCTCCATCGGCAAGCTCGAGCGCTATGTCGCCGACACTGCACGCGAGATGGGCATCAAGCCCTCCACCGATGCAGCCCCCAAGGGCAAAAAGGTTGCCATCATCGGTTCCGGCCCGTCCGGACTTACCTGCGCAGGCGACCTGGCCCGTATGGGTTATGATGTCACTATTTTCGAAGCTCTGCACAAGGCAGGCGGCGTTCTGGTCTACGGTATCCCCGAGTTCCGTCTCCCCAAGGATGCGGTTGTCGAGAAGGAGATCGAGAACGTCAAGGCACTCGGTGTCAAGATCGAGACCGACTGCGTCATCGGCAAGTCCACCACTGTCGACGCCCTGATGAAAGAAGAAGGCTTTGACGCCGTCTTCATCGGCTCCGGCGCCGGCCTTCCCAAGTTCATGCACATCCCCGGCGAGCAGGCCATGGGTGTCTTCTCCGCCAACGAATACCTGACCAGGAGCAACCTGATGAAGGCTTTCAGCGACGACTCCAGGACCCCGATCATGAAGCCCAAAAAGGCTGTCATCGTCGGCGGCGGCAACGTCGCAATGGACGCAGCCAGGACCGCTCTGCGCCTGGGCGCCGAGACCCACATCGTCTACCGCAGAAGTGAGGAAGAGCTCCCCGCAAGACGTGAGGAAGTTCTCCACGCCAAGGAAGAAGGCATCATTTTCAACCTTCTGACCAACCCCGTTGAGATCCACGCCGACGAGAAGGGCTGGGTCAAGGGAATCACCTGCCTGCGCATGGAACTGGGCGAGCCCGATGCCTCCGGCAGACGCAGCCCCGTTGAGATCCCCGGCTCCGAGTTCTACATCGAGTGCGACGCGGTCATCATGTCCCTGGGCACATCCCCCAACCCCCTGATCGCTTCCACGACCAAGGGCCTGGACATCAACCGCCGCAAGTGCATCGTTGCAAAAGAAGACAATGGACAGACTTCCAAGGAAGGCGTCTTCGCGGGCGGCGACGCTGTCACCGGCGCTGCAACTGTTATCCTTGCCATGGGCGCAGGAAAAGCAGCTGCCAAGGGAATTGACGAGTACCTTTCCGGCAAGGCCTGATCCTGATCGCACAGGGTTTTCAGTACTTAGATTTAGTCAGTACTTAGATTTAGATAGTATAGCCTTGGTATAGCCTACAGGGGCTGTTGACCAGCTGAATGAGAAGTTCATGTGAGTGAAGTTCATTCAGCTGATCAACAGCCCCTTAATTCATGCCTTAATTCATGCCTTAGTTCATGCCTTCGCTTAGGGGGTGAGAATGTCGGCGATCGCGGCCTTCCCCCTCCATAAAGCGATATTTCAGATTCTGGAGCTTCGAGGTCACCCATCCCGCTCAATAAAGCGATATTTCGAATCCGGGAGCCAAGAATCACCCATGCCAGGAAAAATCGAAGCGATATTTCAAATCCGGAAGTCCAAGGTCACCTACGCAGCGGAAAAGAAAAGCGACGGAGGCGCCGCATGAGTAAAAGATCACCACTGTGTTAGAGGGATACTGGCGGGACCAAAGCGATATATCAGATCCGGGAGTACAAGGTCACCCATGCCAGGGAAAAGCGAAGCGATATATCAGATTCTGGAGCTCGGGGTCACCTATGCCGCAGAAAAGCGAAGCGATATTTCGGTTCCCGGAGCATGGGGTCACCTATGCTGTAGTAAAGTAAAGCGACGGAGGCGCTGCAAGAGTGGAAGATCACCACTGTGTAGGCGGGATGTTGTCGAGACCAAAGCGATATATCAGACCCTGGAGCCTGGGGTCATCTATGCCGCGGAAAAGAAAAGCGACGGAGGCGTCGCAAGAGTAAAAGATCACCACTGTGTAGGCGGGATGTTGTCGGGACCAAAGCGATATATCAGATGCTGGAGCCCAAGCTCACCCATGCCAGGGAAAAGAGAAGCGATATTTCAAATCCGGGAACCCAAGCTCACACACGCAGCGGAAAAGTAAAGCGACGGAGGCGCCGCAAGAATACTTAGGAGGAGCAGGAGACAGAGCGATCGCGGCATACATCCTGGAGGAGTGAATATTTGTGAGCATCTGGAATTACTTGGCGAAGATGAATGCAAAGAGAGGGTAAACCGCCCGTCTCACACAGACGGGCGGTTTAGGGCCACCCTGTCTGAGTATGTCGCATCTTCAATGCGACATACGAGTTTGGCCCGGCCCTCTATTTGCATCAGCGAGCCTTAGTAATTCCATGCGAACAAATCCTGAACTCCAAAGGATGTATGCCGCGATAGCTCGTCCTATTACCGCGATAGCTCGTCCTTAATTTTAATGCTTGCATGCGGACCATGCTTTGACTATTATAGGAAAAGCGGCATTTTCGCCGCAAAGCTGTTTTCCGCAGGAGGTTATATATGGAAAAAGAACTGGATTTCAGCGCTGAAATCCAACGCGATATTTTCGGAATGCAGGATGCGCATGTGCGAAAGATCGAGAAGGAACTGCAGGTCAGTATTGTTTCCCGCAACGGTGCCATGAAGGTGATCGGCGAGGAGGATAATGTAGAAGCGGCTGTTGTACTGCTGGAGGATATGGCGGGCTTGTCGGAACACGGTTCCGAGGTCACTTCCCAGCAGGTGGACTACGCCCTGGAAATGAAGGGAGACGCGGAGCCCGGCATGCTGCAGAAGATGGACGGCGATATCATCTGCCACACTGTGAGCGGCAAACCCGTGCGCCCCAAGACAGTGGGACAGCAGAAATATATCAATGCGATCAGGGACAATCTGATCGTATTTGCCAACGGTCCTGCTGGAACAGGCAAGACTTTCCTGGCCATGGCCATGGCGATCACGGCTTTTATGAACGGTGAAGTGGAGAGAATCATCCTGACACGTCCCGCCATCGAGGCCGGTGAGAAACTGGGCTTTCTGCCCGGCGACCTGCAGAGCAAGGTCGACCCCTACCTGCGCCCTCTCTACGATGCTCTCTACCAGATCATGGGCGCGGAGAAATTCCAGGCAAATATGGAAAAGGGACTGATCGAGGTAGCTCCGCTTGCCTATATGCGTGGCCGCACCCTGGACAACGCCTACATTATCCTGGATGAGGCACAGAATACAACACCGGAGCAGATGAAGATGTTCCTGACCCGTTTCGGCTTCGGATCTCATGCGGTGATCACGGGAGACGCCTCCCAGAAGGACCTTGCGCCTGACCGACGCTCGGGACTGGATGTTGCCATGCAGGTGTTAAAGCATGTCGACGGCATCAAATTTATCACCCTGGATGCTCGTGACGTCGTGCGCCATCCCCTGGTGCAGAAGATCGTCAAGGCATATGAGAATTATGAACTGGCGGCTGCAAGACGCAGTCGGGAGCGGCAGGAAAAACAGGAGCGTTACGGGGCCTCTAATGATCAGGACAGCAGAAGAGGCAGGTATGAGGGACGTGCAGACCGGGATTTTCATGACCGCTATAAGAGAAAATAAGGATCAATCCTGAAAAAGGACTGATCCTGAAAAAAAGGACTGAGACCTAAAATAAGGAGCGATTCCGAAAATATGGAGTGGTCTTGAAACAAGACAGAGCCTGAAAATCAGGACAAAGCCTGAAGATTAGGAGCAATCCTGAAAAAATGGAGTGATCCTGAAAATAGGACAGAGCCTGAAAATAAGGACTGAACCTGAAAAAAGGAGCGCTCCTGAAAACGGGCAGACGAGGGAAAACAGCGTAAAAATAATGCTGATGCATTCTTTTTACACGGCTGTCTGTGCCGGAGTCAAACAGACTCCGGTGTGCCGAGAGAAACTGCCTTTGCGGATTTCCCGTGCACAGTCTCCCGCAGGGTGCCCGGCATGGAGAGTAATATGATGAATGACAATTTCACTGCAGATACGGCTGCAGCCCCTGAAGGCGGCGAGACACCTGTTTACCGGCTGGAAGCAGAAATCCTCACCCAGGGTCCGGACGGGATCAGTTTTGATTTTGACGCGGAAGAGGTGGCTCAGCAGGTATGTGAGGCTGTGCTCGCTTCGGAGGAATGTCCCTATGACGCCGGTGTCTATCTGATGGTCACGGACGAAGAGGAAGTGCACCGCATGAATCTGGACTACCGAGGGATCGACAGGACTACGGACGTACTGTCCTTCCCGGCTGTTCCCTTTGAGGCGGAGTCGGATTTTTCCGCAGTTGAAGAGAACGAGATGGATTATATAGACCCCGATACAGGCTTTCTGCAGCTGGGGGATATCGTGATCAACGCCTCCCGTGTCTGGGAGCAGGCACGGGAATACGGCCACAGCCCCCGCAGGGAATTTGCCTTTCTGGTGGCCCACAGCATGCTCCATCTGTGCGGCTACGACCATATGACACCCGAAGAGAGTGCACGCATGGAAGCAAAACAGGAGGCCGTCCTGCAGAGCCTGGGGATCACGCGGTCCTGACGGATGACAGCTGACGGCAGCTGAAAAACTGTAGGCCGTCCTGCAGAGCCCGGGAATCACGCGGTCCTGACGGATGACAGCTGACGGCAGCTGAAAAACTGTAGGCCGTCCTGCAGAGCCTGGGGATCACGCGGTCCTGACAGATATCAGCTGATGACGTATGTCGGCTGATGACGGATGGCAGCTGTTTGGAGGGTCTTTCCTTAACTTGAGAAAATGACAGGAGACAGGAATGGAGAATAGCGGCGGCAGGGTCGCAGTGATCGGGGCGGGCGCTTCCGGCTGCATGGCGGCGATTGCGGCGGCGCAGGCGGGATGCAGCGTCACCTTATTTGAAAAAAATGAAAAAATCGCGAAGAAGATCTATGCGACCGGGAACGGCAGATGTAATCTGACCAATCTCTTTCTTGACGAGTCATGTTATCACACACACGACAGCAAAAATGAGATCCGCCGCGTACTTTCTTTTCTTGAAAAGTTTTCGCAGGAGAATCTGATCCGCTTTTTTAGGGAGGCAGGTGTGCCTGTCCATGACCGCGGCGGGTACGTCTATCCGCGCACGGATCAGGCAGAGACAGTTGCCAGGGCCTTCGAAAAGCGCCTGCGGCAGGAGGGAGCAGAGGTCTGTACGGACTGTCAGGTGCAGCAGATCGAGAAGACCAAGGACGGCTTCTGTATCCGCTATCTTCTTTCAGAAAAGGAGAAGGGGAAGGCACAGGGGAAAGCAAAAAGTACAGCAAAAAATACGGAAAAAAATACGGCAAAGCAGACAGGGAAAAACGCCGCAAAGAAGACCGGCCATTCCTTCTGCTGTGATGCCGTGATCCTCTGTACGGGAGGTCTGGCCGGTCCGTCCTTTGGCTGCAGCGGTGACGGCTATCGCATTGCGGAGCATTTTTTCCACAGGGTCATCAAACCCCTTCCGGCCCTGACCCGTCTGGAGACGGACGATCCCTTGCTGCGGCGGGCGGCGGGTGTCCGCTGTCATGCCTCGGTGACGCTTGTGAGTGATAGGGCCGAGCAGGGCGGGGACGGCTGTCCGGAGCAGAACATCTGCGAAGACGGAGAACTGCAGATCACGGAAAACAGTCTGTCCGGCATCCCGGTATTTCAGATCAGCGGGATCGCTGCAGAGCACCTCTCGCAAGGGCGCAGAGTCCGTGTCCTGGTTGATTTTCTGCCTGAGTTTACCCGCCAGGAGTATGAAAAGGAGATGGAAGACCGCCTTCTCCAGGACCGGGGCCAGATGCTGGGGGACTTTCTGCTGGGGCTGGCTCACCGGAAAGTGATCGACATGATCCTTGCCCGGGCGGGCCTCCAGGCCGAGATGAAGGCCAGACGGCTCTCCGACCAGGAGCTGCGGGGGATCATGGAGACCCTGCGTGCCCTGGAAGTGGAGGTGACTGCGACAGGCGGATTCGAACACGCCCAGGTCACAAAGGGCGGGGTTCCCCTGTCCGAAATAGACGACACCTTCGCGTCCGAAAAAACGGCGGGCCTGTTTCTGGCGGGAGAACTGCTGGATGTGGACGGGCGCTGCGGCGGATATAACCTGCAGTGGGCTATGACCAGCGGCCTGCTGGCCGGCCGGTCAGCCGCGCGGTATTTGCATTTTGATAAGAGATGATGAAAAGGGTCAGAAGGTCTGCGTCGGCATTGCCCGGGAAGGCCGGGAGACCCTGACATCAGAACAGATACTTTTTTATGATCAGAATTTCACAGCTCCGGCTCCCCTGCGGCTATGAGCAGGGAGCCCTTGAAAATAAAATCAGGAAGACCATCCGCGTCAGGGACCGGTCTTTTTCCTTCACCATCGTGCGCCACTCTGTCGATGCGCGCAAAAAGCCGCAGCTTTTTGACATGTATACAGTAGATGTGGACATGGGAATCAGCGCCAGGGAGGAGGCCTCTCTTGTGCGGCGCCTCAGGAACAAAAATGTGACGCAGGCTCCCGTGGACAGCTATCGGTTTCCTTCCGGCGGAAGTGAGAAGCTGCCCCACCGGCCCGTTGTCATCGGCGCAGGTCCGGCGGGCCTTTTCTGCGCCCTGTATCTGGCGGAGCACGGATATCAGCCTCTTGTCATCGAGCGCGGCAGGAAAATGGAGGACCGCACACGAGATGTCGAGAAATACTGGGAGACCGGCATTCTGGACACTGTCTCGAACGTACAGTTCGGAGAGGGCGGCGCAGGGACATTCTCTGACGGGAAGCTGAACACCCAGATCAATGACCGCACCGGCCGCTCCCTGCAGGTGCTGCGCACCTTTGTCAGCGCCGGCGCTTCGGAATCCATCCTCTATGAGGGAAAACCCCATATAGGTACGGACAGACTGCGTCAGGTGATACCGAAGATCCGCCGGCGGATCGAGCAGGCAGGCGGGGAAGTGCGCTTTGAAACCCTCTGCACGGGCTTTTCTTTCACAGGAGAGGGATCGGCTCTGGATCCTGTTCCGGATCCCGCTTCGAATTTTGCTCCGGATTCTGCTTTGGATTCTTCTTCGAATTCTGTTTCGGATCCTGCTCCGGATTCCGCTTTGGATCCCGCTTCGGAGCCGGAGAGAGGCCGCCGGATCAGCGGTCTGTATGTGCGCTCTCTTTCCCCTGCGGATGACGGCTCACAGAGCCGGGATGAGTGGATCCCCGCGCAAGCGGTTGTCTTTGCAGTCGGCCACAGCGCCAGAGATACCATTGAGGAACTGTTCCGGGAGAATATTCCCCTGGAGCAGAAACAGTTCGCGGTGGGATTCCGCGTCGCGCATCCCCAGGCCCTCATTGACCAGAGCCAGTACGGGGTCAGCGATCCGGAGGAACTTGCAGGGATGAGGCTGTCCGCATCTCCCTATAAACTGACAGCGAAGGCCTCCTCCGGTCGCGGCGTCTATTCCTTCTGCATGTGTCCGGGCGGCTATATTGTCAACGCATCTTCCGAGCAGGGACATGTCTGTGTGAACGGCATGAGCGACGAAGGGCGCGGCAGCGGCTGGGCCAACAGCGCGATTGTGATCACGGTCGGACAAAAGGAATTCGGCAGCGACCATGTTCTTGCCGGCATGGACTTCCAGCGCAGACTTGAAAAAAGAGCCTGGGAAATGGGAGGGGGCGCCGTTCCTATCCAGAATTACACGGAGTTCAAGGCTTCATTTGAAGCACAAAAGAGCGCTTCCCTGCAGGGGAAACAGGCCCTGCAGGAAGATCAGGCGGATCAGGTGAATACGGCGGGAGAGTCCGTCCTTTCGGAGGCGGTCAAGGGGACCTGCCGCAGGGCGGCCCTGCACAGACTTCTTCCGGCCGATCTGACAGGTGATTTTATTGAGGGAATGGACCGGTTCGGTCACATGATCTCTGGATTTGACGGACCGCAGGCCCTTGTTGCAGGCGTGGAGAGCCGCACTTCCTCCCCGGTCCGGATCCCGCGCGGACAGACCCTGGAATCTGTCGGCGCCAAGGGACTTTATCCCTGCGGAGAAGGTGCGGGTTACGCGGGCGGCATCATGTCGGCTGCCATGGACGGCATCCGCATTGCGGAAGCAATAGCGAAAAGATATGCCCCGTTAGATGAGCAATAAAGGAAAAGGGTGATAAATGATGAATGATACAGCAGCACTTAATCCCGACAGCATGGAAACTGCTCTCGACGAGAACATGGCCTACAGGCAGAACCTGAGAAACCGGCAGAGGATTGTCGTCAAGGTCGGTTCCTCCTCCCTTCTGCACAGAACAACACACCGGCTCGATTACCACAAGATCGATGTGCTCGTGCGCGAGCTGAGCGATCTGAAAAACCGCGGCAAGGATGTGATCCTTGTCAGCTCGGGCGCTACGGCTGTAGGGCGCGAAGTCATCCGGCGCACGGATTTCGGCCGCAATCTTGCGGAGGACAGCAAGATCACGGTCAAGCAGGCCTGTGCTGCCATAGGACAGGCCCGTCTGATGATGACCTATCAGCGGTTTTTTACAGATTACAACCAGATCTCCGCGCAGATCCTGATGGACAAAAATGCCGTCACGGAAAATCTGAGCAAATATAATCTCTACAATACTTTTAATGAACTGCTCAAATTCGACTGTATCCCCATCGTAAATGAGAACGACTCTGTCGCGACCTACGAGTACTCCGTCGGTGACAATGACAACCTCTCTGCCATAGTGGCCTCCCTGATGCATGCGGATCTTCTGATCCTCCTGTCGGATGTCGACGGACTTTATACCGATGATCCCAGGATCAATCCCGATGCGGAATATATTGAATATGTTCCCCACCTGGATGAGAAGCTGATGAAGATGGCAAAGGGGACGACCGGCAGTGAGAGCGGCACCGGCGGCATGAACACAAAGCTGCAGGCGGGCGTGATCGCGACAAAGAGCGGGTGCGACATGGTGATCGTCAACAGCAGACACATGAAGGTGATCCACGAGGTCGTGCAGGGACGCAACCACGGAACCCTTTTCCGCGCCGATCCCGATCCCAATTTCGATCTGCAGGACTATCTGGAGTCTTCCTTCTGACGCTGCCTCTTTGAGCTGTCTCGCAAGCTGCCATTTTGAGTTGTCTCTTAAGCTGCCTCTCGAGCTGCTTTTTGAGCTGCCTCTTAAACAGTCTCTTTGAGTTGTCGCAGGTCCGGTGCCGGATGCCGGACTGCCGCAGGGAGAAAAATCGTCCGATTCCATCCCGCATTCCCGGTCAGAGGACATGTTTTGGTGCGGGACGATGATAAAACAGGCCAATGAGATGGATTTTTCGTATCATTTACCGGTGTTTTGTGTTAAAGTATAAGCGAAGGAAAAGCTGCGGAGACAAAATCAGCAGGAGAATCCGGCTTTTTCAGGATTCATCGGAACACGTTAAGTACAGCAGTGTATTTTTTCAGATGTGATAGCCGATAGGCTGCGGAAAGGACGTGCTAAATGGCAGTAGTATATGATGAAGAACTGGACCTGTCGAGATACGGGTACGTACCTGGAGACAAGTTTGTTGCCTATGTTTCTTCCTATACCAGGGCCGGGAAAAAGAAGGTCGGCATCCGGGTATATGATGTCAATGTAGAAGAGGGGACACTGAGTGAGAAGAGCGAGATCTCCATCACCAATTCCTCCTATGTGACGATTTCCCATAACGGCCGCTTCCTGTATTCCATCACGGACTTCGGCGTCGAGGCCTTCAAGATCATCAAGGGTGGCAATCTGGAGAAGATCAACCGCGGATCCATCAACGGCATGCGGGGATCGCATCTGTCTACGGATTACAACGATGAATATCTGTTCGTGTGCAGCTATCACGACGGGAAGATCACAGTTCTGCGCCTGGGCGAGGACGGCAGTGTCGGCGAAATCACGGACGAGCTCTTCCTCAAGGGTCTGGGCAGCATTGCGGAGCGCAATTTCCGCCCGCATGTACAGTGCGTCAAGATGACCCGCGACAACAAATATCTGTGCGCGGCGGATCTGGGTATGGATCACGTCAATGTCTATACCTTCAATCACGTGACGGGCAAGATCAAACAGTGCGCGGTCCTTCACTCCGAGCTGGAGTCCGCACCCCGCCATCTGAAGTTCTCCAGTGACGGCCACTATCTCTATGTCGTCCATGAGCTCAAGAACCTGATCGATGTCTATTTCTATCAGGAGATCGACGGTGTTCCGGATTTCGAGAAGATCCAGACCGTTCCCACACTCAACGATTATCACGCGACCGGTTCCGCTGCCAGCGCGCTCAACTTCTCTTCGGATTTCAAATATCTGGTGAGCTCCAATGCCGGCGACAACTCCGTGGTCATCTTCAAGATCGATCCCGACAACGGCTATCTGGAGAAGGTTCTCTGCCTGCCCATCAGCGGCGAGTATCCCAAGGATGCGGCTCTGTTCCCTGATGACAAGCATCTGGTCAGCCTGAACCACGAATCGGATACAATGACTTTCTTCAAGGTCGACATGGAGAAGAAGACACTCATCATGTCCGCCAAGGAAATCTCAGTGGACAAGCCCAACTGTATCATCTTCCACAAGCTGCTCCCGGATCAGCTCTGAGGAGTCACTGCTTTGATGAATTGAACAGAGATCATCAGCAGGCAGGAGAGATCGGAAAAAGGTCTCTCCTGCCTTTCCATGTCACTGCAAAGATCTCTGAAAAACAGTAAATGACAGGCCGACCGTGTCGGCGCCGCCTGCACAGAGCGGCAGGAAAACAGATGACTGCCCCGCGGCTATTTTCGCAGAGCGGCATAAAAATGAAACTGCAGGAGTGATCTATTTATGTATGAACTGATCAAACAGGAAGGACGCGCCAAGAGGGCGCGCATGACGACCGTTCACGGCACCATCGAGACACCGGTCTTCATGAATGTTGCGACAGCAGGCGCCATTAAGGGAGGACTGTCGGCGGACGATCTCCGCACCATAGAGACCCAGGTGGCGCTCTGCAATACCTATCATCTGCATGTGCGGCCGGGAGACGGTCTGGTCCACCGCATGGGGGGACTCCACAAGTTCATGAAGTGGGACCGGCCGATCCTGACGGACTCCGGCGGATTCCAGGTTTTCTCCCTGTCCGATCTTCGCAGCATCAAGGAGGAGGGAGTCACTTTCCGTTCCCATATTGACGGGCACAAGATCTTCATGGGCCCCGAGGAGAGCATGCAGATCCAGTCGCATCTGGGCTCCACCATTGCCATGGCTTTTGACGAATGTCCGTCCGCTCTCGCCGACAGGGAATACGTCGTCCGCTCCGTGGACAGGACGACAAGGTGGCTGGCCAGATGCAAGACAGAGATGCAGCGCCTCAATCAGCTGGAGGACACTGTCAATCCCCGCCAGCTTCTGTTCGGCATCAACCAGGGAGCCATCATCCCCGACATCCGCATCGACCATGCAAAACAGATCTCGGAGATGGAACTGGACGGCTATGCCGTCGGCGGCCTGGCGGTGGGAGAGACCCATGCCCAGATGTACGATATCCTGGACCAGACAGTCCCTTATCTGCCTGTGGACAAGCCTACTTATCTGATGGGAGTCGGCACGCCCGAAAACATTATCGAGAGTGTGGACAGAGGCATCGATTTCTTTGACTGCGTATACCCCAGCCGCAACGGCAGGCACGGAAACCTGTATACGAAAAAAGGCACTGTACACATCAAGAGCGCCCGCTACGCGGAGGACCCCCGCCCAATCGAAGAGGGCTGCGGCTGCCCGGTCTGCCGCGCAGGCTATTCCCGCGCCTATCTGAGACACCTCTACAAGGCCCAGGAGGCTCTGGGACTGAGGATGGGCGTCCTTCACAACCTCTACTACTACAATCACCTGATGGAGGATATCCGCAATGCGCTCGATGAGGGCAGGTTCGCTTCTTATAAGAAAGCTGCTCTTGAAGAAATGCATGAGGGGGAAGGCTGATTTCTCACCTGTTCTGCCTGCAGGGAAAGGTGCACGCGCGCCGCATCTTTGATGCCCTGCTGCATGTGCGGCCGGAAAGATTGACCCTGCGGAAAGCTGTCCGGCCTGTAAAAGTGAAAAAAATGCACGATTTGAAGTGGAATGGTGCTTAAGAAAAGTGTTGTAAATACTGCTGTGTTTGTTGTATTATAGAGTGCAATGACGAAAAATGGTCATTAAGAATCTCAAAAGAAAAAAATGGAGGATGATCTAATATGAATCAAGTCTCGCTCATTCTGATGTATGCTGTTATTATCGGCGCCATGTATTTCTTCATGATTCGCCCGAACAGGAAGGCGGAGAAAGATAAAGCTGCCATGCTGGCTACACTTGCAGTCGGAGATACAGTCCTTACAACTGCCGGTTTCTACGGTGTCGTTATTGATATCAACGCTGATACTGTCATTGTTGAGTTCGGTTACAACAAAAACTGCCGTATCCCCATGCAGCGCGGTGCAATCGTGCAGATCGAAAAGCCTGAGGATGCAGAGGAAAAAGAGTAAGAAACGCTCCGGCGTGCCGCTTCCACACAAGCGGCGTCCAATATTTACCAGACTGTGTGCAGGCGTGTATTTGGGTACATGCCTGCGCTTTAGTGATGTATCACTTTGAAGCAGACAATTGACAGGTCTTTTGTCTGCCGGAAAGAGAGGTTGACAGAATGAACATGAACATAGGAGTGATCCGCGGTGATGGGATCGGACCCGAGATCGTTGCCCAGGCACAGAAGGTTCTGGAAAAAGTGTGCGCCAAATTCGGCCATACGATTTCCTATACGGATATCCTCATGGGCGGCTGTTCCATCGATGCCTGCGGCCTTCCCCTCACAGACGAGGCCATTGAGGCTGCAAGAAACTGTGACGCTGTCCTGATGGGCTCCATCGGCGGTGATGCCGCAACCTCTCCCTGGTACAAACTGGAGCCCTCACTCCGCCCCGAGGCCGGCCTCCTCAAGCTCCGCAAGTCCCTGGGACTGTATGCAAATCTCCGCCCCGCCTATCTCTACCGCGAACTGGCGGACTCCTGCCCCCTGGCGGCAAAGGACGGCGGACGCACCTTTGATCTGATCATCGTGCGCGAGCTGACCGGCGGACTCTATTTCGGCGACCGCTTTACAAAGGTCATCGACGGCGTCGAGACTGCTGTCGACACGCTCAAATATGATGAAAACGAGATCCGCCGCATCGCGAAGACTGCTTTTGACATCGCCATGAAGCGAGGCAAAAAGGTCTGCAGTGTCGACAAGGCCAACGTTCTGGACACCTCCCGCCTGTGGAGGAAGATCGTGGCGGAAGTCGCAAAGGACTATCCCGAGGTCTCTGTTTCCAATATGTATGTCGACAACTGCGCCATGCAGCTGGTGCTCGAGCCCGAGCAGTTCGATGTCATCGTCACAGAGAACATGTTCGGCGATATCCTCTCCGATGAGGCCAGCATGATCACCGGATCCATCGGCATGCTCTCGAGCGCATCCCTCAATGAGACCAGTTTCGGCCTCTATGAGCCCAGCCACGGCAGCGCCCCCGACATTGCGGGCAAAAACATCGCCAATCCTATTGCGACCATCCTGTCCGCAGCCATGATGCTGCGCTACACCTTCGGCCTGCAGCAGGAGGCTGAGGCAGTCGAGGAAGCGGTCAAGAAGACCATTGCCGACGGCTACCGCAGCGTAGACCTCATGCCCCGCGGCGAGGAAGCCGCTTCCCTGATCATGCAGAAGTGCGATGAGCTCGGCGACCGCATCTGCGAGAGAGTCTGACCGCTTTTGCAGTCTGCAGATTTGAAAGAGAAAAGAGTTTTTCGGAATCGGAAGCGGAAAGTGCTCCCAGATGCAAGGACCGCACATTTTTTTAAAATAGATTATTAGATCTGGTTCAATTCAGATCTGGTTCAAAAGATCTGGTTCAATGACCTGTGTTTTCAAGAATCGAGGTAATATCATGAAGAGTGATTCTGTCAAAAAAGGTGTCTCCACAGCTCCCCACAGGAGTCTGTTCAATGCTCTCGGCTACACAGAGGAAGAGAGAAGACGTCCCATGATCGGTATCGTCTGCTCCTATAATGAGATCGTTCCCGGCCACATGAACCTGGACAAGATCGCCCAGGCAGTCAAGATGGGCGTCGCCATGGCAGGCGGTATGCCGGTCATGTTCCCCGCCATCGCGGTCTGCGACGGCATCGCCATGGGCCATATCGGAATGAAATATTCTCTGGTCACCCGTGATCTGATCGCGGATTCCACCGAGTGCATGGCAAAGGCCCACGGTTTTGACGGCCTCGTCATGATCCCCAACTGCGACAAGAACGTTCCCGGCCTCCTGATGGCAGCCGCAAGAGTTAACGTTCCCACTATCTTTGTTTCCGGCGGCCCCATGTTGGCCGGCCGCATCGACGGCAGGAAGCGCAGCCTGTCCTCTATTTTTGAGGCGGTCGGTTCCGTCGCTGCAGGCACCATGACAGAAGAAAAGCTCCGCGAGTATGAGGAGAAGGTCTGTCCCACCTGCGGTTCCTGCTCCGGCATGTACACCGCCAACTCCATGAACTGCCTGACCGAGGCAATCGGCATGGGCCTTCAGGGCAACGGCACCATCCCCGCCGTCTACTCCGCCCGCATCCGCCTTGCCAAACACGCCGGCATGAAGATCATGGAACTTGTCGAAAAAGATATCCGTCCCCGCGACATCATGACCAAGGACGCTTTCATGAACGCTCTGGCCATGGATATGGCACTGGGATGCTCCACTAATACCATGCTTCACCTTCCCGCCATCGCCCATGAGGCAGGCGTGGAGATCAACATGGAGATCGCCAACGAGGTCTCCGACAGGACTCCCAACCTCTGCCACCTGGCTCCCGCAGGCCCCACCTATATGGAAGACCTCAATGAGGCCGGCGGCATCTACGCCGTCATGAACGAGCTGGACAAGAAGGGTCTCCTGAATCTGGATCTGATGACCTGCACCGGCAGGACCATGCGCGAGAACATCCAGGGCTGTGTCAACCTGGATCCCGAAGTCATCCGTCCCATCGAGAATCCCTTCATGCCCAACGGCGGCATTGCAGTCCTCAAGGGCAACCTGGCCCCCGATACCGGCATTGTCAAGCGCAGCGCCGTTCTGCCCGAGATGATGGTCCACGAAGGCCCTGCCCGCGTCTTTGACTGCGAAGAGGACGCCATCAAGGCCATCACCGGCGGCAAGATCAATCCCGGCGACGTCGTGGTCATCCGCTATGAGGGACCCAAGGGCGGCCCCGGCATGCGCGAGATGCTCAATCCCACTTCCGCCATTGCAGGCATGGGACTTGATTCCACCGTCGCACTGATCACAGACGGACGCTTCTCCGGCGCTTCCCGCGGCGCTTCCATCGGCCACGTTTCTCCCGAGGCGGCAGTCGGCGGCCCCATCGCCCTGGTTGAGGAAGGCGATATCATTTCCATCGATATCCCCGCCAACAAGCTGGAGATGAAGGTCAGCGACGAAGAGCTGGCAGCGCGCCGCGCCAAATGGCAGCCCCGCGAGCCCAAGGTCAAGGACGGATACCTTCACCGCTATGCCGCCCTGGTCACCAGCGGCAACCGCGGCGCAGTCCTTGAGCTTCCCAAAGAATAATGCAGTCATCCAAGATCCGGGAATCATTCACGCAGAAAAGGACCTGACACAAGACAGCAGAGCGGCCCTTTGCGTGAACGGAAAGGAGCAGTAATGAAATTAACTGGTGCGGATATCATCGTCGAATGCCTGCTCGAGCAGGGTGTGGATACCGTGTTCGGATATCCCGGCGGTGCGATCCTGAATGTATATGACGCACTTTATAAAAAGAGAGACAAGATCAACCATTACCTGACATCCCATGAGCAGGGTGCCTCCCATGCAGCGGACGGCTATGCGCGCGCCACCGGCAGGGTGGGCGTCTGCCTGGCCACCAGCGGCCCCGGCGCGACCAATCTGGTCACCGGTATCGCCACCGCCTACATGGACAGTGTTCCCATGGTCGCCATCACCTGCAACGTGACCCTGCCCCTTCTAGGCAAGGACTCCTTCCAGGAGGTCGATATCAACGGAATCGCCATGCCTGTTACCAAGCACAGCTGGATCGTCAAGGATGTCAACGAACTGGCCCAGACCATCCGCTATGCATTTGCCATTGCCAGAACAGGCCGTCCCGGCCCCGTCCTGGTCGATGTCCCCAAGGATGTCACCGGCGCGGAGTGCGAATATGAGCCGGTTGTTCCGGACCGCTATCTGCCGGTCAAAAAGCATCCGGTCACCGAGGCGGAAGTCGATCAGGTCGTCAGCATGATCAAGGCCTCCAAAAAGCCCTTTATCATGGTCGGCGGCGGCGCTGTGATCTCCGGCGCATCTGATGAACTGAAGACCTTTGTCGACAAGATCGACGCCCCCGTATGCGATACCCTTATGGGCAAGGGCGCCTTCAACGGAACCGATCCCCGCTACACAGGCATGATCGGTATGCACGGCACCAAGGCCTCCAATCTGGGCGTCAGCCGCTGCGACCTCCTGATCGCCCTGGGCGCCCGTTTCTCGGACCGCGTCATCGGAAATGCCAAAACCTTTGCCTCCGGCGCAAAGATCCTGCACATCGATGTAGACCCTGCCGAGATCAACAAGAATATCAAGGTGGACTTCTCCGTGATCGGCGACCTCAAAGAGGTGCTCGAGAAGATCAACGAGAAGCTTTCGCAGCAGTCTCATCCGGACTGGCTCAAATATACATCTCAGCTCAAGGCTTCCTATCCGCTCAACTATGACCACAAGAAGCTCACCTGTCCCGCCATCATCCAGAAGCTGGACGAGCTGACGGAAGGAAACGCCATCATCACCACCGACGTCGGACAGCACCAGATGTGGGCGGCCCAGTACTATACCTATACAAAGCCCCGCACCCTGATCTCATCCGGCGGCCTGGGAACCATGGGCTACGGAATCGGCGCGGCGATCGGCGCCAAGATCGCCCATCCCGACCGCACCGTCATCAATATCGGCGGCGACGGATGCTTCCGCATGAACATGAATGAACTGGCTACTGCCAGCCGCTACAATATCCCGATCATCGAGATCGTGATCGACAACCGTGTTCTGGGTATGGTCCGCCAGTGGCAGACACTGTATTACGGCGCCCGCTACAGCGCCACCGTCCTTGAAGACAAGGTCGACTACTGCAAGGTGGCAGAGGGCCTGGGATGCCGGGCCATCCAGGTCAATACTCTCGCCGAGCTTGAGCCCGCTCTCAAAGAGGCCATTGCCTCCAAAGAGCCCGTCCTGGTCAACTGCGTCATCGATGAAGATGACAAGGTCTTCCCCATGGTCTCCCCCGGAGCTTCCATAGAAGAAGCCTTCGACGAGAAGGACATGATGAAAAAATAAAAAAGTGCCGCGAAAATGCCCCGGGCCTCTTTAAGAATTGAAAAAGCTGTACCTTTGGGACAGCCTGCCCGGGGCTCAGGACCGGCACAAGAGTCCTGCACCGCGGTTTTCGGATACAGACATCACCGACAGCAAAGCTAAGCCTACAGACACACAGGAGGAATAAATAAGAAATGGATAGAGTGTACAATTTTTCCGCAGGTCCCGCAGTTCTTCCGGAGGAAGTCCTCCGCGAGGCAGCTGATGAAATGCTCAACTATAGGGGCAGCGGCATGTCTGTCATGGAGATGAGCCACCGCGGCAAGATTTTCGACGGCATCATCAAAGAGGCGGAAAAGGATCTTCGTGATATCCTGAACATTCCGGACAACTACAAGGTACTGTTCCTGCAGGGCGGCGCCTGGACACAGTTCGCTGCGGTTCCCATGAACCTCATGCGCAACCATGTCGCAGCCTATGTCATCACCGGCCAGTGGGCCAAGAAGGCTTATCAGGAAGCCAAAAAATACGGTGATGCCGTAGCGGTCGCTTCTTCCGAGGACAAGACCTACAGCTACATTCCGGACTGCTCCGATCTCGACATTCCCGAAGAAGCGGATTATGTCTATATCTGCGAGAACAACACCATTTACGGAACCAAGTTCCATGAGCTGCCCAACACAAAGGGCCATGACCTGGTGGCGGATGTCTCCTCCTGCTTCCTCTCCGAGCCCGTAGACGTATCCAAATACGCAGTCATGTACGGCGGCGTTCAGAAGAACATCGGCCCCGCCGGCGTTGTCATCGCCATCATCCGCGAAGACCTGATCCGCGACGACGTGATTCCGGGCACACCCACCATGCTCAAGTGGAAGACCCAGGCCGACAATGATTCCCTCTTCAATACCCCTCCCGCCTACGGCATCTATATCTGCGGCAAGGTTTTCAAGTGGATCAAGAAGATGGGCGGCCTCGAAGTCATGAAAGAGCGCAATGAGAAAAAGGCCAAGCTCCTCTATGACTACCTGGATGAGAGCAAACTCTTCAAGGGCACTGTCCGCAAGGAGGACCGCTCCCTCATGAACGTTCCCTTCGTCATCGGCGACAAGGATCTGGAAGCGCAGTTTGTCAAAGAGGCGGAGGCAGAGGGCCTGGTCAGCCTCAAGGGCCACCGCACTGTCGGCGGCATGCGCGCCAGCATCTATAACGCAATGCCCTATGAAGGCGTCGAGAAGCTGGTCGCATTTATGAAGGATTTTGAAGCAAAACACCCCGCAGAATGAGCATCAACCTAATATAGCGAGAATTCAAAATGTATAAATTTCACTGCCTTAACAATATTTCCCCTATCGGACTCAAGAATTTCACTTCCAAATACGAGCAGGTAGACGATATCAACGAGGCGCAGGGCATCCTGGTCCGCAGCGCAGCCATGCACGACATGGAATTTTCCGACAAACTGCTGGCCATCGCACGCGCCGGCGCGGGTGTCAACAACATCCCCCTGCAGCGCTGTGCCGAAAAGGGAATCGTGGTCTTCAACACACCCGGTGCCAATGCAAACGGCGTCAAGGAACTGGTCTTTGCAGGTATGCTGCTCGCATCCCGTGATATCGTCGAGGGCGTTGACTGGGTCCGCGCGAACTGGAATAATCCCGACATCGCCAAAACGGCCGAGAAGGAGAAAAAACAGTTTGCCGGTATCGAGCTCGAGGGAAAGAAGATCGGCATCATCGGCCTGGGCGCCATCGGCGTCCGCGTCGCCAACGCCGCTGTCAATCTGGGCATGGACGTCTACGGATACGATCCCTATGTCTCTGTCGACTCCGCATGGCATCTGAGCCGCAAGATCACCCACGTTCTGCGGATCGAGGACATTTACACGATGTGTGACTACATCACCATCCATGTTCCGCTCCTGGATTCCACCCGCGGAATGATCAACGCGGAGGCTATCCGCCAGATGAAGAACGGCGTTGTCATCATCAACATGGCACGCGATCTTCTCGTGGACGAGAAAGCTGTCGTCGAGGCCATCGACGAGGGCAAGGTCCGCCGCTATGTCTCCGATTTCCCCAACCCCACCGTTGCCGGAAAGCGCGGATGCATCACGACACCCCACCTGGGCGCGTCCACCGAGGAGTCCGAGATCAACTGCGCCAAAATGGCAGTCAACGAGCTGCGCGATTATCTGGAGAACGGAAATATCAACAACAGCGTGAATTACCCCAGCTGCAACATGGGAGTCTGCCAGAGCGTCGGCAGGATCGGCATCTTCCACAAGAACCAGGCCAATATGATCACAAACTTCACCAGGATCATGGGCGGAGAGGCTGTCAACATCGCCGAGATGTCCAACAAATCCCGCGGTGAGGTGGCCTACACCCTGATCGATACCGATACCAGGGCTTCCGCGGAGGTCATCAGACAGCTCGAAAAAGTCGACGGCGTCTACCGTGTCCGCGTGATCAAATAAAGCCTGCGGGAAACGATTTTTTACTGATTTTTGGAGGATACTACATTCATATGGCTGACATTCGACCTTTTTGTGCCTGCAGACCTGCGCCCGGCCTGGAATCCGAGATCGCCGCACTTCCCTATGACGTTTATTCCCGCGCCGAGGCCCGCGAATACGTCGCAGCGCACCCGGGTTCCTTCCTCGCCATAGACCGCGCCGAGACGACCATGCCCCCGGAGGTGGATCTTTACGACAAGCGTGTCTACGAGCACGCCCGCGAGCTGCTCACGGACTGGATCCGCCGGGGACGCTTTGTCCAGGACAGCACACCCTGCTATTATGTCTATGCCCAGTCAATGGGCGGCCGTACACAGACCGGTATCGTTGCCTGTTCTTCCATAGACGACTACGACTCCGGCGTGATCAAGAAACATGAAAATACCCGTGCGGACAAGGAGCAGGACAGGATCTGCCACGTAGATGCCTGCAGTGCCCAGACAGGACCGATCTTCCTGTGCTACCGCCAGAATGCTCTGATCGATGAGGTCGTGGGCAGAACAACAGCCGGTGAGCCGGCCTGTGATTTTCTTTCCGACGGCAATGTCCGCAACCGTGTCTGGGTCATTTCCGATCCCGGAGACTGCGCTGCCATCCGCAGTGCATTTGCGGGTATCGACAGCATTTATATAGCGGACGGACATCACCGCTGCGCCTCCGCTGTCCGCGTCGGCAAGATGCGCAGGGACCAAAATCCCGGCTATACGGGAGACGAGGAGTTCAATTATTTCCTCTCCGTGCTCTTTCCCGAAAACGAACTGAAGATCATGGACTACAACCGCAATGTACATGACCTGAACGGCCTGTCTGTGGAGGAATTTCTGAAGAAGACGGAAGAGGTGTGCGAAATCATCCGCCCCGAGGACGACAGCAAAGCACCGGTACCCGCAGCCAAGGGGGAGATCGGTATGTACACGGCCGGACACTGGTATCTGCTCAGGATCCGCCCGGAGTTTCGATCGGATGACCCTGTCGCAGGGCTCGATGTCTCCCTTCTTCAGGACAGGATCCTGGCTCCCCTGCTCGGAATCGGCGACCCCAAGACAGATTCCCGCATTGAGTTTGTCGGCGGCATCCGCGGGACAAAGGAACTTGAAGACAGAGCGGATTCCTGGAATGGCGTCTCTTTCCTCATGCATCCCACATCCCTCAAAGAGCTCTTTGACGTCGCCGATGCAGGGCGTCTGATGCCGCCTAAATCGACCTGGTTTGAGCCCAAGCTCCTGAGCGGGCTGTTCATTCATCTGATCTGAAGACAAAAAAAGCAGGTGCAGTCTCCGAGAGATGCATCTGCTTTTTTGACTTCTTTTATTACAGGTTTTACAGGTATTGCAGGTGTTGCAGGTGTTACAGGCTCACAGACGCTTTCGCGCATGCCCGGGGGTTGTGATATGGCTCGCGGCCGGTATGCGTCAATGTTGGTATGGATCAGTGTCGGCATGTGTGGATGCTGGTACGGACCAAGCCTGGAACGGATCAAACCTGTTAAGGATCAAGGCTGGTATGGGCTAATGCGGCGGGGATCAGTGCTTGCGCTCATCGCCCCAGAAAAAGAGAGCAACGGTTCCCGGGCCGGTGTGGCTGCCGATGGTAGTGCCGATATCGTTGATCTCGACCCTGCCCTTGAGCTTGGGGAAGCGCTCCTCGACCAGGCGGGCGACTGCACGGGCGTCCTCGATGCAGGCGGACTGGGAGATATAGCATTTGCCGCTGTAGTTTTTTCCGCCCTCCGCATGTTCCTCCATCTTGTCGACGATGGTCCGGATGACCTTCTTCTTGGTGCGGATCTTGTACCTGGGGATAAGGCGGCCCTGGTCGTCCATGTTGAGGAGGGGACAGATATTCAGCAGGTTCCCGATCATACCCGAGGTCTTTGAAATGCGGCCGCCCCGGATATAGAAGGTGAGATCGGTCGAGAAAAACCAGTGGTGCACGCGAAGCCTGTTTTTCTGAACCCAGCTGTAGAGGGAATCCAGATCCATGCCGGCAGCCTTTTTTTCCGCCAGGGTATCCATGAGAAGTCCGTATCCGGAGGAGGCGCCCAGGGAATCCACAACGCAGATCCTGCGGGCAGGGTATTTTTCCTTCAGGAGGTCCCGGGCCGTGCAGGCGGAATTAAGGGAACCGCTGATTCCGGATGAGAGAGTGACATGGAGAATGTCGTAGCCGTCCTTTACAAAACCTTCAAAATAGTTGTAGTATTCCTCTACATTGACCTGAGATGTCGCGGTCGGGGCACCTGCAGCCATTCTGGCATAGAAATCAGAAAAAGGGATCGACTGCCCCAGATCATCCGGGTACTCCTTCCCGTCCAGGGAATAGTGGAAGCAGATATAATGGACATCGATCTTCTGAAAATGCTCCAGGGATAAGTCAGCAGTGGAGCAGCAGCTGAGTATATATTGATCCATGGTCATAGCCCCTTTCCGTTCAGGTATCTTTAAGCAGCTTGAGCATGTTTAAGCGGCTTAAGTATGTTTGGGTATAAATATGTTTACGTATAGGGAAAACTCCTATTACTTCATTATAGACACTATCCATCAATTGTCAAAACAGTAAAACAGCGATGGAGTCTGTACTTTCAGCTCACTTTCAGTTCACTTTCAGCACCTTTTGTTACTGGTCACGCCCTCTCGAGGGGCGTGACAGTAACTTGCGTCCGCCCATGCTAAATTCGCTCCGCGAATGGGGCGAACGCCGTTTAACTCGGGTTTTTGCGTTGGAAACCACGCAAAAACACCTCGAGTTCA
>OCVV011337706.1_pt1 | contig 33208 bp, 25 predicted proteins | sample 1539721 | NCBI WGS metagenome assembly OCVV01 (sample SAMN02144230, study PRJEB22623) | gut metagenome | biome: sheep rumen | host: Ovis aries | place: New Zealand | reverse complement strand
CGCCAGCCACTCCGTCGATGATGTCGAGATAGCGATTGTAGTTCTCGATGGTTTTGCCTTCGGAAGCGACAGCCGAGAAGGTGCCGCTCTTGTCCTTAACGAGAATGGAACCGAAGTTCTGGAAGTAGCCTTGACCAACCGAACTGCCGTTTGTCGTGTATCCACTCCACAAAGTCTTCTCGTTGAACTGGATGTCATCACAAAGCACGCCGCCTCGAATGGTAGCGCCAATCTGTCCGTTACCCATGGGAAGCGCATATTCCATCCAAGTGTCGCTAACGCCTGTGGCAGTTGCTGGCGTGTCGTACCAAAGCGAGAAATCGTGGATGTCGCTTGGTCTTGTACCTTTCTCGCCTACACAAAACTCAGAAGGCAGTACGTCGGCTTCAGCAATGAGGTAGAGGATATTGTTGGCATCGGCTGCTTGCCAAAGTCCGATTTCCTTGCCGACCCCAGTTCCGCCCCATTGATTGAAGTAACGATTGGCCGCAGAAGCTGCACCGTTCCACGATATCTCGTACTTGCCTACGTAGTTCGTATTGGTCGTTGCCTCGATGGTAAAGCCGTTGCCGTCGGCGGTCGTTCGGGTCTTGATGCGACTCCCATCGTAATAGACACGACGTCCAGAACCTTTGTTGACGAGTTGAAAGTTCTTTTCGCTTCCTACGAGTTTCCACAGTTGACTCTGCTCTCCATACTTGCGGCCTTGTGTCGTGATGTTCTTCGAGACACCCATGTCCTGCATGACAAGGTCGGAGTTTGCAAATGTGATGTAGTAGAAGTTCTCCTGTTCGTCTGTTGAGAAGAAGTCGTCAGGAATGCCTTGAATGGTGAAGATGAAGCGAGAACCTGCGTCCGAACTGCCTGCCGAGTTGTCCCAATAAGCGAGATAGTTGCCGCGTTTGTTCCAGTATTTGCTTGTCGAGCCGTGGTCTTTTATCCAGAACCCATCGCCGTTCTTGCCCATGTCGAACTTCGTGACAGTTGTTGTGCTACTTTCAGCCACCATCTTAGCGCGGCCATTTGCTTCCGAGCCACTCATGCCGAGGACGTAACTTCCACCTCGAGCCTTGTTGTAGAACGTGTAGCCGTCGGTCTCGTTGCCAATGAAAGTCCAAAGTCCGTTGTCGCTCGTGTCTTCTGTCGTATTGCTGAGCAACAGATTGACACCGTCTCTATAGCCTGTTTTTGTACTGAGATAGCCGCCGTTAGCCACTTTGATTGTGTACCAACGTGCATTCGTGAGGTCGGCTGCTCCTGCCAAACTGGCGAGCATCAGAATAAGTAATGAAAAAGTGAATCGTTTCATATCAGGTATTAGTTTTAGTCGTTATCTATCCTTCGCGGAGGAAGTCGAGCATTTCAAATATCTCATCCTTGGTGGCTTGCTGGTTGATTCGGATGTCTCCGACGTTGCCAAGCAAGGTGAAGTTTATGCTGTCTCCCTCGTTTTTCTTGTCGTGCTTCATGAACTCGTAGAGGCGTTCGTACTGCTTACAATCGAGTAGTGGGTCGCCATAATGCAGCTTGATGAATTGCACGGTTTGTCGGAGCCGGTCTTTTGGGAAGTCACACTTCACGACACTCAAGTAGAGCTCGCAGATGAGACCCCATGCAACGGCATAGCCATGCAAGACTGGCCGCCCCTTTTCCAACGCCAGACTCTCGAGGGCATGACCCGCTGTGTGCCCTAGGTTCAGGGCTTTTCGGATGCCTTTCTCAGTCGGGTCTTCCTCTACGATACGCTCTTTGATGCTGACGCTCTTTGCGACGAGGCTTCCCAACTCAGTGAAGTCGAGTTCTTCGAGGTCGAAACGGAGTAACTCTGCAAGGCTTTGTTCATCGCTGATGAGACCGTGCTTGAGCATCTCGGCATAGCCAGAGAGGAGGTTCTTCGTGTCGAGCGAACGCAGGAACTCGCTCGAGAGAATGACTGAGGCTGCGCAGTTGAAGACACCTATCTCGTTCTTCAAGCCGCCGAAGTTAATGCCTGTCTTGCCTCCAACACTCGCATCCACCTGACTCAGCAGGGTTGTCGGGATGTTGATGTAGGCCATTCCGCGTTTGAATGTGCTTGCGGCAAAGCCTCCCAGGTCTGTCACCATGCCTCCGCCAAGGTTTACGAGGAGCGAATGACGCGTGGCACCGCCCTTCTGTAGGGCAGTCCAGACGCTTGAAAGGGAGTCGAGCGTCTTGTTCTCGTCCGTGTCTCCAATCGTAATCATCTGTGCCGACTCGAAGCACAGAAAAGCGCTTACGAGCGGCCAACACAGGCGAAGAGTGGTCGAATCCGTAAGTACAAAGAGGCGGTCGTGCTGGCATCTTGCGATGGCTCCCTCGACATCCTGCTTCAAATTCCTGCTTATGATGATTTCCTGCTTAGGCATAGTTCCATATTACTGCAAATTCATGACAAAGATACACATTATATATTATATATAAAGTGAAAAGTGAAAAGTGAAAAGTGAAAAATGAGAAAAATAGAAAAAACTTGCCTAAATGTTTGGCTATTCCACGAAAAAGTTGTACCTTTGCGCTCGCAAATGAAAGAAGAGGGACGGTTAGAGTCGCTTTAGACGTAACCCTAAACTCCATAAATTTCATTGATGGCGGGATAGCTCAGCTGGTTAGAGCGTCGGATTCATAATCCGGAGGTCGTGGGATCGTGACCCACTCCCGCTACAGAAACAAAGGGCTTTGCAAATGACTTGCAAGCCCTTGTCCTTTTATGTCCCTAACGTGATTGGTAAATTAGGCGTGCTTAGTTTGTATTTTAGGCGTGCTTAGTTGCTCAATTTAACGTGCTTAGTTTGCAAACTTAACACGTTAACTTTTCACGCTTCACTTGGGGCTGTTCCGGAATCAACGAGCAGGGAGGTATGCTTTGCGGTCGAGTTTGCCGTTGTAGGTGCGTTTGATGGCATCGACAGCCTCGTAGAGTAGAGGAATTTTATAGTTCTCGAGGCGGCTTTTAAGAAAGTCGGCTATGTCTTTTGGCTTTACTTCTTTGCCTTGTTTGGGTACATAAAACAGTTTGGGAACTGTGCCGAGAAGGATATGCTGGGCAGGGATGCAGATGCAGTCGGCAACGAGGTCGAAGCCGCTTACCGCTTCTTCCACCTCGGATGGATTCACCTTGTAGCCCCCCACATTGATGACATCGTCCTGCCTTCCCTGCAAGTGCAGCATGCCGTCGGCATCGAGAGAACCGACGTCGGAAGTATGAATCTCCCCATTTATCAGGATTTGAGCCGTCAGTTCGGGTGCATTAACGTAACCCGACATGAGGGTCTTGCCCGAACAAATCACTTTGCCCTGGTCGTCAATACGAACCGAAGAATGCTTCATGGGCTTTCCTAGGAGGCCAGGCACGCAGCCGTATCGGCTGAACTCATAGCTACAAACGATGCCCGTCTCAGTCGATGCGTAGGTGTTGAAAAGGCGAGAGTGGGGCAGGACCTTGCAGAGTGCCTCCATGTCGCTTTGTGTAATGGCAGCGGCTCCCGTTTCGATGAAGTCAATCTTGCTGGCTACGGCTGCCAAGTTCTTTGAGGCAACCTGCAGGAGCATCCTGATGCTGGAGGGAACGAGGAAGGTGGCGAACTTCGTGAAAGGCAGTTCGAAGACCGAGAAGAAAGCATTGAGGTTCTTCAGGCTCTCCATAATATATAATGTGCCGCCAGTCATGAGTGTAGGATATATCTTGGAGAGACTGCCAAGATGGTTGAGCGGACCGCAAACGATGAAGAGCAAATCGGAGGTGAATCCCAGCCTGTCGATAAGGTTTTCAGCATTCGCATTCCATGCTTCTGTGGATATCATCACGCCTTTTGCCTTGCCTGTTGTGCCTGTGGTGTAGAGGATGTCGGAGCATTTACCATTTGACCATTTCCCATTTACTTCGTCGAGGATTTGCTGTTGACGCTCTTTGGGGGTTGAACTTTCGAGGGGAACACAGACGCCTCCCAGATGATGTACGGCACAATAGGTTACGACGAAATCGACATCTTGCTTGGATATGAAGACATGAGGTTTTCCTTCTGAGAGGCCATTCCCTTTCAAAAGGCTCGCTTTCTCTTGAATTCGTTTCCAAAGAGACGAGTAGGAAAGCGTCTCATCGCCTGTAATGACAGCCGCTTTGTCTGGCGTCAGTTTGGCATAATGCTCGACAGATTGCTCGAGAGTCATTGTTTAGCGAGTTTGGATTTCACCATTTCCACGATAGAATCGATGGTCTTGAGGTTCTTGGGGGTTGCGTCTTTTGCCTCCAGCTCGATGCCATATTCCTCGGAAAGGAGCATCAGGATGGTTGTCACGCCTAAGGAATCGAGTTCGCTGAACAGGAAGTCCGACTCGAGATTGACCATCGGAAGTGCTCCCGTCAAGAGTTCTATGATACGTTCTTTCATATTTTATAGGTTTTTAAATCGTTTTGGAAATCGCTTCATCATCCATTTGAAGAGCAGGGGCGGAACGAGGTAAGCCATCAAAACGACAGAGAACATGCCGATGATGGTGACCTCCGCCAACGAATGCAGGGCAGGATGGCGGGCGAAAATGAGTGTGCCGATGCCAATGAACATGATGAGTGCCGACAGGATTATGCTGCGTTTGTAGGAGGCGAGGAGTGGCTTCCCATGCACATATTCCGAGATACAGCCCTCGGTCATAAAGATGGTATAGTCGTCGCCCTGTCCGAAGATGAACGTCGCAAGGATGATGTTGACAATGTTAAACTTGATGCCAAGGATAGCCATGATGCCCAAAATCCATATCCAGCTGATTGCCATCGGAATGAAGGAAATGATGGCCAGCTCGATTCGACGGAAGGAAAGCCACAGGAAGAAGAACACTATCAGCGAACATGCCCAGCCAATGTAGTTGAAATCACCTGACAGCGCATCTGCCACAGACGAGTGAAGCGAGCCGATATCAAAGGCTTCGGGTAGCGACTTCTTGACCTTGTCGAGGTCTTTCTTCCTGACGGAAAGGGTCTCGATTATAGTAGATTTACCCTCCTCTCCTGCCTGCGAGACATTCTCGGCAAGGGCTTTAGACGTCAAGGGACGGAACTCGTCGAAGAATTTTACAGTTTGTTCCGATTGAATCATCTCTGCGAAGTCGTTGAAAGCCTCTGCCGAGAAGCCATGCGCGACGGCTTTCTTCGTCAAATCATCCAGCAGATTCGGATGGCCTTCAAGCCACTTGTTCCATCGATTGATGCGTCTAGTCTGCTCCTCCATCGAGGGCAGGAAGCGGCTTACACCATGGTGGCTTGCAATCAAACCAGCCTCTTTCAGGGAATCAATGGCAGCCTGTTTGGATTCCGAGCAAGCGAGAGCGCCATCAAAGTCTGTGGCATAAGACAGGAGATAAAGCGTGACATTGTCCTGCGAGGCGTTTCCCTCAAAGAACTTTTGGAAGTAATTCATGTCTTCCTTCTGCTGTGCGGTTATGTAGTTGATGTTCGAAACATCGGAATCAAACTTGACGAAAAGGCTGAAATAGCCAAAGACAAAAGTCAGCAAGGCCACCATAACGACCAGCCATCGCTTTCTGTCTATCTGTACGCAGGCAAGGCGGGAAAGGAAGTCTCCCTTGTCTGTCGTCTGTTGTCTATTGTCCCTAGTCCTAATTAGATGTGGCAACCAAACCAACACGAAGAGTATAGTTCCTATCAAGAGCAAGGATGCAAAGAGTCCGAGGTCGCGCAGGGCAATAGATTTAAGCGGCACAAGGGCAAGGAAAGCGCCGACTGTTGTGATGTTTCCGACAAGTAGAGGTGTCGTAATCTCACGCAAAGCCTGGCGGATATCCGTTTGATGCTGGATGTGACTGGTAAGGTGAAGCGGATAGTTGACGGCAATGCCGATGATGATACTCGAGATGCCAATGACAATCATCGACACGTTGTCGTGCACCAAAGCCATGCCTCCAAGGGCGAAGAGCCAGCCCCAAAGAACTGATAAGGCGATGAGCACGATGTCTCGGAACCAGCGGAAAGCGTAAAGCAGCAACGCCAAGATGAGTATCGCAGCCAAGGTAACGGCTAAAATACTGTCGCGAAGAATCTGCTTTGCATTGCCCACAGCCACCTGCGGACCGCCGATGACGTGTGCCTTTACCTCAGGGAAGTCCGCTTGCATGGCGTTGATGGCATCATCGAGCAACGCGATAAGTTGGGCGTTCTTCTTCGTCTCGCTGCTACCGAAGGGTGACGAAAGCATCACGATAGCCTTGGACATATCGGGCGTGAAGATGTATCCGTCGTACATCTCGAAGCGCATCTGATGCTGGGATTGCTGCAGTTCTTCCATCAAGGGGGCAAAGAGACCGAGCGGGTCGCGACTGATACTCTCGCTCAGGAAACTGCCTGTTGGGAGCATTAGGGCGTTCAGGTTGTCTTCGAGCTTAGCATCCATGTAGTCGGGCAAAGCGAGAAGGCTGTCCATTCGCCTGTAATCCTTTTCCATTAAGAAGAGTGGGGCACTCTGATAAACGAAGTCTATCGTTTCGGAGAGGCTCTCGAGGTCGAATGTCGCCTGCAGGTCTTGGCACCAACCTGCCGTGTCTTTCTCCTCGACTATTCTCGTAAAACAGTCTATTGCTTCAGTTGTTTCCCCTGCATCACCCGTGCTCTCGAAGACGACAAAAAGGTGATTCATGCCCGATATGTCTTGGTAAACAGCCATCCTCTCTCGGTTCGTTTGGCTGAAAGGCAGGAAATCCTGTATGTCTTCCTTATATGAAAGACGCAGGATGGAAGCCAACATGGCCAAAGTTAACGCGATGAGCGATGCCCAACGGGCAATGGCGCGCTCGCGGAAAAAGTCGAATATCTTCAGTATTATCATAGCTCAAGACTTTTTAACCATTTCAGGAACTCATCCTTCCAAGCACGACATTCTGCTGTTCCCTTTGTTTCTGAAGCTCCGAAGCCGTGTCCGCCTGTACGGTATTGAATGTAGCGATGATTGATACCCTGTGCTGTCAGAGCAGAATCGAGCAGCTCTGCATTGCGAGGCTTAACGATGTGGTCGTCTTTACAGTTAACGAGGAAGACCGGCGGACAGTTCTTTGAAACATGTTTTTCCACGGAAAGCGAGTCGCGCATCACTTTGTTATGCTTCTTGTATTCACCCAACATGCCTCGCCTGGAACGTTTATGGCTGTCAGGATGCGACATGCTTACCACAGGATAAACAGCTGCAACGAAGTCCGGACGCATGTGGGATTGCTCGGCAGAAAGCATTGCCAAGTGTCCTCCGGCAGAGAAACCCATCACGCCAACCTGCTTAGGATTGATATGATACTCGTTGGCATGCTCGCGAACATAGGCTATAGCTTGCTCAATATCGTTGAGCGCGTCTGGATATTGATGCCCTCTGAAGAGAAGTCGAGCGTGCGTGATGTATGGCACGACACCTTGCACGCGATACTTCAACACGAAGGCTGAGATGCCTTTCGCTTGCAACCATTCGGCCACTTCAGTGCCTTCTGCCTTCATCCCATGCCAACAATACGAGCCGCCAGGGCAGATGATAACCGCCGTGGAGTATGAGTCGTTATCTGCTAAATATGGTATCAGCGTAACAGCCTTTGCCTTAGTCTCTGTGCCGTCCCATATCCGAACAGAAGTTTGTGCGAAGGTTTGTATGTGGTATGAGATTAATAATATTATTATGAAGACTCGCATAGGTTCAAATCTTATTAATCACGTAGTTTCTGCCAAGTATAGCTTCGCAAGTATTGATTGCGGTGAGCGGTACACCACAGAATCCGTGGAGATTAACGCACTGGCCTGTGAGCAGGAGGTTCGGTATCTTTGTGACGACAGGAACCTGTGAGAGTGCCATGTTTTTGCAGTCTTTTGCGTATCCAAACATTGCTCCTTCCTTCACACCATAGTAGTCGCGGATGGTCAGAGGCGAGGCAGTGTTGACATTCTCAATGCTGTCGCGGAAGCGAGGGAACATCTCTTCCATCTTTCCAAGCAGTTCATCGGTCTTAGCTTGCTTCCATGTAAGATAGTCTTGACTGCGATGACCAAGTGTTGTCCCTGCCCATCTTGCCACTTCCTGCCAGTTCATGGGGGCTGCAATAATCATCTTCCTGGCAAATTCGCCTTGTTCGACTTCTGGTGGCGTCATGTAGAGGAAACCATTTGAACATGGGAGCTTTGCTTCTGCGATGTCCCATATTTTCTCATAACTCTGCATGTAATAGCCGGTATGGTTGAGGAAGGGAAAGGTTTCTGGCTTGAGTTTCAAGTAAATGAGAAAGGCGGAGTAGGTGTTTGGAATGTCTTCGAGACGCGCTCTGTAAGCCTTGGGCAGAGCTTTAGGCTCATCGAAGAGCCCAAGCAAAGAGCAAGGATGAATATCCGAAATGTAGTAATCGGCAGAGAAATGCTGGCCTCTCCGAGTTGTGACGCCTGTTATGTTTCGCCCTTCGGTATGGATGTGCTGTACTTCTTCGCTGGCAAGAACCTCTCCACCATGAGCCTTAATGAAGTCGCCAAGTGTCTCTGCAAACAGTTGACTACCGCCTGCAAAGCGACAAAGGCCATTGATGTGGAGCACAGAGATAGTGGCATGAATGAAAGCGGGCGTGGTGCCTGCACGACCTCCATAGAGTGGATTGACGTAAGCTACAATCCTTTGTAGCTTCTTGTCACTGATGTATTGGGCAATGAAAGCATCGGCTGCCATGCTGAACTCCTCGCTATGCGAGAAGATATCACGCGCCTCGGAACGTAAGTGAAAGAGATCCATCTCCTCAACGAGCCTGTACATCGCGTCCACATATCGAGTGAGGTTGTCCTGTTCGGAAGGGAAATCTTTCGCTAAAGACGCGACGAATCGCTCCTTGCCAGATGCTATCCGATAGTAATGCTTATCTTCTGCGAAGTAAAGAAGGTCAGCACAATCAGCAGGAATGGCCTCGACATGTACCTTGTTCCAAATGCCAAGATACTCGAGGAGGCGTCTTATGTTACCGCCTTCCTGCAGCCCACCTACCACGTGCATGCCGGTGTCGAAGACCTCGCCAAAGCGTGTAAAGCTTTGAAGCCCGCCGCCTATCGCCGCATTCTTCTCGAGGACAGTCACCTTCAAACCTTCTTTTGCAAGGATTGCTCCACAGAAAAGGCCTCCGAGCCCGCCGCCTATGATGAGTACCTTAGTCATTGAACAAGTTCACTATTTCACGGTTTGAAAACTTGAATAGCTCGCTGCATGTTACGATAGTGCCTACGAGGACGCCCATCATGCCATGTGAATTGACGTTCTGACCAGCGAGAAACAGGTTGGGGACCTTAGTCCTGTAAGGCACTCTACCTGCGGGACCAAGGTGGATGTCCTTGGCTACACCATACATCGAACCGCCTTCCGTGCCTGTGTAATCGAGGTATGTGAGTGGTGTAGAGGTGTAGTAGGTGTCGATTGCGGCAGTAAATCCTGACTGATACTTCTCGATGTCTTGTATCAGCTGCTTTGCATGTTGGCGTTTAAAGGCTTCGTAATCTGCCCCGCGATGCCCGACATGAGTCCCTTTCCATCTCTCTACTTCATCCATCTTCATGTATGAAAGCACTACGCCACTCTGGGCGAAATCTGCTTTATCCTTGTGGCACATGTGCATGTAAAGGAAGTCATGCTGGTCGCAATCCCAAGGAGAAGAGGTGTGATAGCCGTAGAGGTTCGTGTTCATGTACGGCATCGTGCCATCCTTGAACTTTATATAAATGGAGAAGCAACCAGTTGTGCCCGGAATGTTGCTGAGTCGAGAGCGGAAAGCAGGGCGGATGAGTTTGGTGTCGAGCATTTCCATAAGTCGAGCAGGATGCACGGTGCTGATGATGTAATCAGCAGGGAAGAAGCATTCGTCGGCTGTTTCAACGCCCGTGGCTTGCGTCTCGTTGCAATGGATTCGGCAGGCTTTCTTGTCTGTAAGCACTTGTCCGCCCATTTCTTTGATAGAGTGTGCGAGGGATTGAGCAATGGCGTCGCTGCCACCGACAACTCGGAAGGCACTCTGATTATAGAAGTCCATGATGAAGGCATGCAGCGAGAATGGCGTCTTGTCGCGTTCTGCAGCATAAAGGGGCAAGTTGCCGACGAGGACATTACGCAGCATTTCGTCGTGGAAGAGCTCTTCCAGAACCTCGTTGATGCTTCGTGTTTGGTAGTTTGTATTAGCGGCAAGGTCGCGCTCTTGGGATGTTAAGGAGTTGAGTGTCGAGGCGGAAGCGATGCGAGCTACTAGGTCAAGATAGCGTCGCAGGTTGTCTTTCTCCTTAGGAAAGTAGCTGCTCATCTGTTCGAGAAACGCTTCTCTGCCGTTGGGGAAGCGAAATGTCTCGCCAGCAAGCACGATGGTGTCGTAGCCATTTGGGTCGAGAGGACTGAGCTTCACGTCAGTTAAATTAAGGAACTTCATCATTCGATGCATGGTCTGACCCTCGGCGGCACTGCCGATGAAGTGCATTCCTGTTTCGAACTTAACACCTTGACGCGTGAAACATTGCAGGCATCCACCAATCTGATGACCTTGTTCGAGTATGGTCACATCGTAGCCATTCCTTTGCAGGATAAAGCCACATGTGAGGCCGCCAAGTCCCGAACCTATGATGATGACCTTATTAGACATCTTGCTCTATCCTGTTTGCCATTTCGGCATAACGCTTTTTATAGTATTTCCTCATTTGTGAGGCTTGCTCTCTTGGCGTGTCTCCCAACGCCAGCATCTCTGCCGGGCTGAGCCTTTTATCCAGTTCAATCCTGATGGGCCACTTGCGTAGGAACTTCCCTTTCTTGGGCAAAGCTTTGCCTGCTCCGTAGAGTATGAGTGGCAAGACATCCAGTTCGAGCTGCTGAGCTAAGTGGAAAGCACCTTGATGGAAACGTGAAATGGAGCAGTTCTGCGAGCGTGTCCCTTCTGGATACACTGCAATACTGTATCCTCTTTCTACCAGTGACTGAAGTTTAGGCATGAGGGTTTCTGTTCCTTCCGACACAGGATAGAACTCGGCATTGCGTATGATGTAGCCGTAGAAAGGGTTGTTCCACACCCAATCCTTCGTTAGGCAGATGAGCTTGGGCGTGAGCATCAGCATGATCATCAGGTCGAGGTGCGACTGATGGTTGCAGATAATGATGGCTGGCTTGTGGAAGTCTTCCTCATGAGGGTTGCCGACAGAGAATTTGACGCCTGGAATCCCATGCCACAAGGTGACGAGTCTGGCGAAGAAGCAAAGTATCTGATGCAGTTTCCGACGTTTCTTCTCTTGGTCTTTAACGAGCAGGGAATAGAGCATCGCAATGGGATTGGCGATGATGACGGCAACGAGGAAGAACAACAAGGAGTAGATGGTCCGCAATATCGTCGTGAGTCCCCGCCAGATGGCAAGTGGCAAACCATATACGACAGCCAGCAGGCAGAGCACGGTATTGAGCACGAAGATGCGCGAGAAGTCTGCGATTGGGCGGAAGTGCGACACGCGTTCTTCCTGCGGAGGATAGTAAACGTTGACTGGTTCGGAGACAATCTCCACACCGTGCCACGAGGCGAAGACGAGCAGTTCGAGTTCTGCTTCGTAGCGAGAGGTGAGCAGCGAGAGTCCGTGTAGCTTCTTGAGCGGATAGAGTCGGTAGCCTGTTTGGGTGTCTTTAAGGCGTTGCCCCGTCTGAATGGCAAACCAGAAGTTGGCGAAGGCATTGGCGAACTTGCTGCCTTTGCTGCGTTCCATCGCATCGAGTCCCCTCCTTTCTCCTACGATGAGGGCGCCCGGATGCTTTTGGTTGGCCTGCAGCATGGTGGGAATATCCTCGGGAAAGTGCTGGCCGTCGGCATCCAAAGTGATGGCATAAGCGAAGCCCATCTGCAAAGCCTGCTTGAAACCTTGCTTCAGGGCGCTGCCCTTGCCACCATTCTTGGCACAGGAAACGATGGTGATTCCCTCGATGCCTTGCAGGATGTCGAGTGTCTGGTCGGTACATCCGTCTGCGACAACAATCACATCGAGGCAGTATTCGAGGGCACGACGGACCACATCGGCAATGGTTCCGGCATTGTTATAAGTCGGAATCACCACGCAGATGCCTCTGTCGCGAAGTGTCTTCTTAGTTTCCATTGATGCGAATGTCGTGCAGTTCAATGAGGGTCTTGTCGCCGTTTTTCTCGTGAAGTTCCACGCCGGTCACTGTCTCCTGTTTGATGTTGTAGTGTAGGATGAGTTTGCTGTACAGCCTTTTCATGTCCTTCTTCTGTGGAACGAGGGTTGCCACATACTCGGTCGGCATCTCTTTTGCCGTGACGCTGAAGGTCTTGTTGTCAGTCAAGCACTTGCCTGCGACGCTGTTCATGATCATACGCGCCATGCCTCCGATGAACTTGCTCTTCGTTCCCTGGTCTGTTCCCTTGAGCAGACGCGCCTCGTTTCCCTCGAGCACGAGGGTGCTGGGGCGTGGCGAAGTGTATTCCCACCGCAGTTTGTCGGGCTGCTGACAAAGCATCTTTCCCTTCGAGACCTGTGCCTCCTTGAGCAACTTCGACTGCTTGGTTTGGGTAAAGTTGCACTGAACGGTCTTAATCTTCTCTGCCGAAGCAGTCATCTTCTGTATGATCTTCTGCTCGCTGAGGCCTTGCGCAGCTAGGACTACGGACAGCAGACAACAGACAACAGACAATAATATTCGTTTCATTTCTTTACTTTGCTATAAAATAACAACCTGCCATAATCAGCAACACACCCAGCCATCTCGTCAGGCTCACCTCTTCGTGGAACACCAGCATCGCCGCTATCATGCCGAACACATAACTGAGCGACACCATGGGATACGCCATGCTGAAGGGGAAATGCTTGATGATGTAGAACCACAAGACTGTGCCTGCGCCGTAGAGCAAGCCGCAGAGAGCGAACTGCCAGTTAGCTAGAACAGAGCCCCAGAACTGCCAGTTCCAACCGAACGGCAGCATGCGTTCGAGGGCAAGCTTCAGGAAAACTTGTCCCCCAGCCAGCAAAAGACTCTGGAGTATCGCTAAGGGTATTAACTGCATGCGTGTCGAATTATTTTTGCAAAGATACAAATAAATATTCTTATTTGTATAATCCGAGGCAAAAAAGTGCAGTTTTATGGGGAAGATGAAGTGAAACATCGGCCAGTCCTCCTAATAAAAAAAATAGGAGGACTGCAGTCCTCCGAAGATTTTCCTATGGGAGGACTGCAGTACTCCCACGGTAAAACTGCAGTACTCTCACGGTAAAACTGCAGTACTCCCACGGTGGTACTGGCCATGAGACACGCCATGTTTGCAAACGCAACGTGGAGGTTTGTTCGGCTAAGCGTTCTTCGCCACTCCGAGCACAATGCTTCGAGAGTAGATTTCCTGTGGTACGGGCTTCCCTATGCGACGGCAGAACTCCTGGAACAATGGGGTTGCCTCGTCGTGACAGCCCACCAGGACGGTCTTTGCCTTGCCCGTCGCTATCAATCTTCGCGCGTCGCGAAGGGCCCATTCGAGTGAGTCTTTGCCCTGACTGTAAGTCATGTTGTAGCCGTGACACTTGGTGCGGATGGCAATGGCGGAGCCAATGGTGTTGTGCGTGCTCTGCATGAAGAGGGTAGGACTCAGGGTCTCTTCGCCGTTTTCCAGCATGTCAAGGAGGAACTTCTCGCTCGTCTCGAGCATACCAAACGCAGTTGCCGTGATGATGGCATCAGGTGTCTCAATTCCTGCAGCCTGCAATGCTTTGAGAGACGACATGGTGGCTGCCTTCATCAACTTGCCCATCCTTCGCGCTTCGCCAGCAGAAACAAACTCACGAAGTTCACCAAGTTGCTCGACATTATCAATTACGGCCTCCGCCAAAATGCAGGGCGTCTGCCTTAGGCACTCCCCAAAAGAGGGAGTGGAGAGCGGGCTTTTACTTATCACAACAGCCGAGTCGTTCCCTCCAAACCCGAAGGAATTGCAGAGAACAGCACTCCCCCAAAGGGGGAGCGGGGAGGGGGCTGGAGTTACGCAACTCTCGTCCTGCTCCTTCCAGCCATAGTTGGCGGGCAAGAAACCCTCGTTAAGAGCCAGGATACAAATCACCGTCTCGATTGAGCCGGAAGCCGAAGTCGTGTGACCCGTAAAGCCTTTCGTGCTCGAGATGGGTGGAATGTTCTCTCCGAAGACACGCCGAATGGCCGCACTCTCGCTGGCATCATTGTTGGGAGTGCCTGTGCCGTGAGCATTGATGTAGTGGATATCCTGCGGTTTCAACCCAGCCATTTGCAAGGCGTCGCACATCGCCAGATACGCTCCCTCGCCGTTCTCCGACGAAGCCGTCTGGTGAAAAGCGTCGCAGCGATTGCCGTAACCGCGGATAAAGACTCCCCCTTCCTTTAGGAGAGGGGTAGGGGGAGAGGCTTGTAGCACAAGGAAAGCGGCTCCTTCGCCCAGGTTCAAGCCGGCTCTTGTCTTGTCGAAGGGGCGACATTGCTCTTTGTCGAGAATCATCAAGGCGTTGAATCCGTTCAGATGGAACTTGCTGAGCGGCTCGGTTCCACCAGCGATGACGATGTCAGCCTCACCCGTTCTGAGCATTTCCGACCCGAGGATGATGGCGTTGACGGCAGATGAACAAGCCGTTGAGACTGTGCAGACTTCAGCATCCTGCAGCCCAGCCAGGTCGGCCATCTCGCGTGTGGAACTGCCGCAATCGTGCTTCTCCAGAAGCGGCAGCAGGTCGTCTTCCTCTTTCATCCGTAGCAGGTAGTGCTCCGTGACGTCCATACCGCCCACGGTAGTGCCGTTGATGACGGCCACGCGCTTGCCTTTCAGGTCGAGGTTGGCGTACTCCAAAGCCTGACGAATCGCGATGGCTCCCATCAGGACGGTGCGGCTGATGACTGTTTTCTCGTCCTGCCCGAGCATTCGCAGCATTTCTTCATTGGAGAGTTTCACTTCTCCGACGGGCAACTCCTTGTGGCTCGACTGTAGATAACGCATCGGGCCAATGCCTGTTCGCCCTTCCTTGAGGGAGCGAAGAACGCTTTGCGCGTCATTACCAATCGCGCAAATAATGCCGTAACCTGCTACTTGAATATCCATTTTTATGTCTTGATAAAGGCTCTCCCCTTTGGGGGAGCGGGGAGAGGGGCTCTTACTTCTTCCTGTTTGCCTGTACGTATTCGGCAATTGTCTTGACGCTCTGGAAGATGGCTCGCCCGTCTTTCGGGTTCGCCAGACGTATGCCGTAGTTCTTTTCGAGCAGCACAATAATCTCGAGCACGTCGATTGAATCAAGGCCAATGCCTTCGTCGCCAAAGAGGGGAGCGTTCTCGTCGAACTCCTCCAACGAGAGTTCCTCCAGGTTGAGGGCTTCCTTGATCTGTAATTTCAGGTCGTTAATTAACTGTTCCATACTATATATTAATAATGTTATACAATGTAAGTTCGCATTCGTAGCAGGTCTCGCTTTCTGCATCAACCCATCCGCTGATGGCAGCCTGCGTATCGGTTCCTGCGAGGGAGGCTTCCAGAATTTGTTGCATCAAAGCCTCGTCCTTGTCGGGAAGGATGTAGAAAGAGGTCTCGCCACACAGGTGATGACGAATCGCAACCTCGCCCGTCGTGATGTTCGGCAAGGTGTAAACGAAGACGGAAGGGCTTGGGAAGTAGTTATCAGCATCGCGAATCGTTTCGAAGAACTGGCGGTCGCTGGCGACGGAGGACGAGTGGTTGAAGAAGATGAGAGCAGGTTTTTTGTCCTCTCCCTTTAAGGGAGAGTTAGAGAGGGTCTTTTCGGTTGCCACGAAGGCCAGCCGAGTCAGGAGATCCATCTTGTAGAATTTTGGGTAATCCCCAATCTGCTGCTTATAGATATCAGTCAAAGTCTGCCCGTCCTCCGAGGAAAGCTTGATGGTATGGGCCTTCACAAGCTTCGCTTTACCTGTCGTCCGTTGACTTCGTCGAGCTAAAGCTTGTCTGTAGTCCTTTGTCTTCTCATACATTGCCGCAACGTTGCAACCTCCGAAGCCTGACATAAGTTTCAGGAAGGCACGCTTGTCGGTCTTCTTTAGCTCGCTGCTGATGCTGACTTTCCCGCTTACGCCAGGTTCTGTGAAGCCCTTCGAGGGAAGGATTATGCCGTCGTCCGTGGCTCTCATGGTCAGGATGGTTTCGAGCACGCCAGCGGCTCCCATCGTGTGTCCGTAGTAACCTTTGAGCGCAGACAACGGGACGTCCGAGAGGTTGGCACGCTCTATCGCCTTCGATTCCATTTGATCATTGTAGAGCGTGGCAGTCCCGTGTACGCAAACTGTTGCGAGGCGTGACTTGTCTTGACCCGCCAAAACGGCATTGATGGCATTCGTCAAACCCTCACCTTGCGGGGAAGGAGAGACATTATGGTAGGCATCGTTGCAGGTTGCTCCATCCATGAGGCACCAATGCTCCCCGTCGGCATTCCTTGCAAAGACAATCGTGGCAGCCGCTTCGCCTGGGTTAAGTCCGTTGCGCTCAATGTCGAAAGGCCTGCAAGGCTCTTCCGAAACAGCCTTCAAAGACTGGAATCCTGACACGATGAACTTGCTCTGCACCTCGGCTCCCACAACGATGGCATAGTTATAAACGTTTGCAGAAAGCAAATGATTCGCGAGAAGTTGTGCAGAGAGACCTGATACGCAAGCATTGCAAACCACGATGGGCTTTGTGGTCAGTCCGATGGCTTCGGCAATTCTCTGTGCCGCCTTGGAAGGGTAGTAACGCTCCTCTCCCAAAGCCTCAATGTTGCCTTTCGTCGTGCTCAATATGAGGACGATTCTTTCGGAAGCAAGATCAAGATGGGTATGCGTGAGGGCTTCACGAATGGAGCGAATGGCAAGTGCTTCGAAGAAAGTATATCCTTCAATGGTAAGCGCGGTTCTTTGCTCTTCGTTAAACAGAGAAGCGGCGAAAGGCTCGGCTGGTCCCCACAAACCCTCGTAGCGTTTCAGGGCGGAACTGCCAGACAAGACTGCCTGATAGTTCTGTTCCGTTGTGAAACCAAGCGGCGATGTTATGTTGGTGGCCAGTACGTTGATCATGCTTTTATCCTTCCTGCCAGAATTCAAAATAGTTGTACCATTGCGTGGGATACTGCCTAACTCGCTTCTCGAGCTCAGCGACGTAGGCACTGGAGAGTTGTCGGATTTGCTCCTGACGCGAAGCTTCCTTGTCGTAGGCGAGCGGTGTGACGTAAATCTTATAACCCAAGAGCGAGTCTTTCATCACGTTGACGGCAAGCACGTCGAGCCCTCTCATTGTGGCTACGGAGAATGGTCCGAGCGGGAACTTCGCTTTTGCTCCGAGGAAGACATGCTCGATGCATTTCTGCGAACCATTGATGCGGTCGGCAGGCATGCTGACAATTTCGCCGTCGGTCAGTGCCTTGTCTATCTCGAAGAGGTGGCTCATGTCTGGTTGGATGGCAATCATGTTGATATTCGTGTCTGCAAACATCTTGCTACGATTCTGCATGACTGAAGCCTTTTCGCCTGCAAAGACAAGTGCGTTGAGTCGTTTGTTCTGGCAAACCAGTGTGTAGCCTGCAATCTCGTAATTGCCTACGTGAGCGCTCAACTGCACGAAACCTTCTTCTACCCTCGAGGCCCGCTCGAGGAACTCATTGTAGTTCTCGACCTCTACGTCGAACTTCTTGCCGGCGTACATTGCGAACTTATCGACAACGACTTGCCCGAAGAGGTAATGGTTGACGTAAGTCTTCCAGGCAGATTTCAGCCTGCCATACCCGATGCGACGGCGGAAGTAGCGATACGCGATGCCTCGGCTAGGGTTCAAAACCAAGCAGACAGGAATGACGAAGATGGCCACGAAGAGGTACAAGATGCGCACATCAATGTGCCGAAGCATACGGATGAGCCACTTGTGCATCCATGCGTTGCCGTACGTCGTGCCTGCCCACTCTTGCTCTGCCATCTTTAGTTTACTTTACTTTCGATATAGTCGCAGAACTGGGCAAGGGTATCGATGCCTGCCATCTCTTCTGCTTTTAATTTGAATCCAAAGTATTTATCCACGATGACCACGATATCGACGAAGTCCAGACTATCAATGTCCATGTCCTCCTTGAGGCGTGCTTCGGGATAAATCTTGTCTTCGTCTATCTCGAGTTCTTCGATCAGGAAATGTTTAACTTTTTCTTCAATCTCGCTTCTTTTCATATTGTTAGTAGTTTATCATTTTAAAGTTTCTTGCATACCATGATGCTGTGCCCTTGTCCCAGTCCGTCGTGAATGCTTTCTATCTCCAATCCTGCCTGACGGATGAGGCGCCTCATGTCATCGCTGTGGTACATCTTACTGTTCCCGTTGGCTATTGCGGTGAAGTAGAGGCTGGTCATAGTGAGGCAGAAGGCGGCGGGCTCGAAGCGTTGACGGTCCCAGAAGAGTTCCATGATGAAGAGGCGTGTGTCCTGGTCCATCGCTTCCTTTGCTCTGGTGAGGATGCTCACGATCTCTTCTTCGCTGAAGCAGTCGAGGAACTGCGACATCCATATGGCATCGAGGCCACCTTCTCGTCGGGGGAACGAGGCTTCCTTGTCGAGCAGATTGATGCCGAATCCCTTGATGCGTTCTGCTCCCGGCTTGCCTGCGATGTTCTCCTGCATCATCTTTATCTGCTGAGGAAGGTCGAGGATAGTGACTTCTGCGTTTTCATCATAGGCGACGCATTGCAGAGCCCACTTGCCAGTATTGCCGCCCACATCATAGAGCGAGCGGACAAAATGTTCGGCAAAGACAATACGGAGTGCTTCTGGGAAGGAAGAATCACTGTAGAAGTGGTCGAAGTTCAACCAACTCTCCTTTGCTTGCTCAGGAAATGAGGAAAGTCCTTCGTAGAGGGTTGGCCAGTCGCCAAGACATTTCAGCCCGGCAGGTCGTCCCTCCTTGAGCGCCTCCTCGAGGTGGAAGAAACCCTGATAGTTGACATCGTGATTGAAGTCAATGTTCACCTTTGTCGCAGGGTCGTTGAGCAGGAACCATCCTGTCTTGGAGATGGAGTAGCGGTCGCTTTCCGTGTCGATGAGGACGGTGCCGATGCTGAGGGAGGCTTCCAGGAGGCACTTCACGGCGTACCTCGTCAGCCCTGTCTTCTCGACAACCTCTGCTTCCGTCAGTCCGTCTTCACTGTTTCTCAGCATCTCGAGGATGCCAAACTTGAGCATCAACCTGGTCGCTTGGAACACTATCGGTCCCCAGGCAATGAACTCAGCCTGCCTTTGTGCCTCGCGAGCAGAGAGTTGTTCTTTTGTGTATCTGCTTTCTAGCGCAGGAAATAAATTCATCTCGAGAAAGGCAAGGTTATTTCAATTTGGCAATCTTGTAACCTAAAAGCATAAAGGTCTTTCCAAAGGCTTCGCGACGAACATAGTCTGTGCCATCCTCAGCCTGGGTGATATCCACTTCGGCCACGGTGCCGCCTTTAGTATTGGTAATCTTTAGGATGCCCCACACCTTGGCTTCCCAGCGAGGGCCAAACCCCATTACATTGACGAACGAGTCGAGGTTGCGTACTGTAATTGTGAATTTGTAGTCAGTGCCTTTCTTGTCTTTCGTTAACTTGACACCTTTCGACTTGGCATTGAAGCCTTCTATGAGTTTGTTGACGCAGTCATCCTTAATGAAGTTATAGTCGGCTCCAAACTCTGCGGAAGCCGATTTCTTGTTGTCATACTGGGCTTTGCTCCAATCAATGACCAGAGTTGCATTCGCTTGTTCCTTCATGAACTGCTTGAGTGCAACTGTACTGTTTGTCACTTTCAACGGACTGCCTGCAAAGGTTACGACGCTGACAAACACTGCCACTAAGGCTAAGAAGACTCTTTTCATAATTGTTAAATTAGAGGTCAATACTTATAGCTAGTTAATGAATTTTATCTTTTTTTCTCGTATACATAAAATGCTCTTACGGCTTCCTCATCTATACCATAAGTTTTGCAGTTTCCTTCTGTAATGAAATCGGGCATGTTAGAAAAGTATGCTTGACAGAATCCGCGAAAGCTAACATTTGATCCACATTTCAAAAAGCAGGTAAAACCAATTTTTTGTGTAGAAGAAGGCAAATATACTTCTTTAAGAGGCAAGGTTTTCCCATGTACATTTAATCCTGCACAAAAGAATGCTTCGTCAGCAAGTTCTTCTAGCCCTTCTGGCAAAACAATACTCTCTAATGGACAATATGTAAAGGCTTGATGCCCTATTCTTTTTAAGGTTGTGGGAAATTGAATTTCTCTAATTGTGCTTTCTCTGCTGAAAGCCCTATCCCCAATCCCTACTACAGTATAAACTTCGTTGTCAACTTGAACGTATTCGGGGATTATATATTTGTTTTCGCGATATTTCCCTTTAACAATAGTAAGTGTATGAGCATCGCTTGATATAATATTATAGTTTAATTCGTGCCCATCAGGAGTACGAGCTGTGAAATACTGTCCACCTTTCTTGTCTTGAATAATCTCAGACGATATCTGTGCGGTTACAGGCTCATGTGTGGGATGTTTAGGTTGATGACTTTGATTATTGATGGTAACTTCCTGTTCTCTGTTTTTTTTAGCCGAAAATACATGGTTCTTGTTTATTTTTTGTATGGCTGCATCTTCCGATGGTTCCATTGTGTAAAAATAGAAGTTATCACTTTCTTCTAAATTATACACATTCAGGATAGTACCATCTTTCTTTACGATTATGTCTTGTGCATTTGCATAGCTGAGGGTAAGGAGAAAAACTGTAAGAAAAAGAAGAATCCCTTTCATAGTGACTTCAATTATAGGTTGTGTGTTGTTATTTTGTAATTATCAGTGCGCTGTTCGTACCGCCGAAGCCAAAGGAGTTACTCAAGACGGTCTTTATGTCTGTTTCTGTCGTTGTTCGGGCAATGTTGAGCTTCTCGGAGAACTCGTCGGGGTTCTCGAAGTTGAGGTTGGGTGCCACGAAGTTGCCGCGCATCATGATGAGGGAATAGACCACCTCGCTCGCTCCTGCCATCCAGCACTCGTGGCCGGTCATGCCTTTGGTACTGCTGACGAGTGCGTGTTGCCCGTGGAAGAGGCGGTCGATGGCAATTGCCTCGAACTTGTCACCTAAAGGCGTAGAAGTGGCGTGAGCATTGATGTAATCAATGTCGGAGGCTTCCAGGCCGGCATCTTTCATTGCCCTCGTCATGGCGATGGCGCAGCCTTCGTCGCTTGGCTGACTGATGACGGCTGTACCGTTCGACGAGAAGCCGTACCCCTTGACCTCAGCCAGAATGTTTGCTCCGCGAGCCAAGGCGTGGTCATAGTCCTCGAGAACCAGTGCCGCCGCACCTCCGCTGGGCACCAGACCGTCGCGGTCGCGGTCGAAGGGGCGGCTGGCTTTTGTAGGCTCGTCCATGCGTCTGGAGAATGCTCCGATGGCGTCGAACGAGGCCATACTGTAGTGGTTCGTCTCTTGAGCACCACCGCAGAGAATCATCTCCTGAAGTCCCTGCTTTACAAGCATGTAAGCAATGCCGATGGAGTGACTGCCGCTGGCACAGGCTGCACTGATGCTGAAGTTCACGCCTTTCAGATGGAAGGCGGTGCTGAGGTTCATGTTGACGGTGGAGTTCATCGACTGGAAGACATAGTTCTGACCGAGCAGCTCGGAGTCACGTTTCTCTTCCATAATCCTGGCGGCCTCGATGACAGGCTTTGCCGACGAGTCGTTGCCGAAGATGCAACCCACCTCGTTGCTCGTGAGATAAGCATCGTCAATCCCAGCCATGCGGAATGCTTCCAGGCTCGCCATGTAAGCATATTCGGCCTCCTCGGAGAATCCACGACGGAGGTGACGGTCGAGCAATCCTTTCAACACGGGAACCTTCACCAGCCCAGTCAGTCCGGACTGATATCCATAACCCAGCCTGTCGCTATCCAGCACGATGCCGGAGCGACCCAAGCGGAGGGATTCTGTTACCTCATCCAGGTTCGTTCCAATGCACGACCAAATGCCCATGCCGGTTATGACGACTCTTCTATTCATTGTCTGCCTTCCTGCTTATCAACATTAGTTTTGTATCTCTTTCAAATATGCACGCTTATATTGTCAATTAAGCATGCCTAAAAAGCAAACTAAGCACGCCTAAAATTGAAACTTAACACGCTATCATTTCTTGCCCTGCTTGTGTCATTCTAATTTACGAGTATTCTCTTGACGCTGACCTTGCCGTCGGAACCGGTTGTGCGAACAATGTTGATGCCTCGTTTAGGTTGATTTAACCTTATACCATCAATGGCGTAGTACTCTGTTCCAGCCGTTCCGCCATTAGCCATCGAGGGCGATGTGATGGCGTCGAGGAAGGTCTCTTCGTCGAAGTTCTCGTCGATGCCGTAGAGTAACTCACTATAAGAGGTGAGGGTATTCGTGGCATCTATGGTAGGACGGGTCATGAGGTAGGTTCGCTTGCCTCCGTCTGGATAGCGGCCAACGCTTTCGTCTCCGTTCATCATGCAGTAGGTTAGGGTGTTGCTCCATGAATGATCTGCAGCAGTAAGGGTGACGCTTTCGTCGTCGCCATTAGCGAGTTTGAAGTTTGCATGCAGTTGTCGCAACGGATCGAGTTTGTCTGCCCAAATGATGTAATAGCCGTGAGCCGGAATGATGCTTGAGCCTTCTAGTAGATTCGAAGTGATTTGGTATTTCTCGGGCTCAGCAGGATCGTCAGTCAGGAACATGCCTTCGAGATCGATATCCTGCCCAGTCGTATTGTAAAGTTCAATCCAGTCGTTGCGCTTGCCGTATTCGTTGGCTGCAACAGTATTTGTGGCGCTGACTTCGTTCACTACGACAGGCGACGAGCCAGCCTCAATGAGACATGCTGGATGCAGCGGTTTGAAGATGGCTTGAATCTCCGTATTGGCATCTGTGTCGAGCGTGAGAGAGCGTTCTCGGCTGACGATAGCAATGCCTGCACTGGTTGTGTAACTAATTTCTGCGTCCCAAAAGATGTCGCTGGAACCTGGAACATTGTTGTGCACCTCGACAGCTATGATGTTCTCTCCCTTCCGAAGAAGATTGACGGGCAGGTCGATTGTCCCTGAATCTGGATTGTCAGGAGCATAAGTGGTTGCGTAGGTATCGAAAGCAATCTCGCCATCTGGCATAAGATAGCGTGTGGCTTCAGTTCCGTTGACGTAAACTACAAACCCATCATCTGCCGTGAAATTGAGCGTCATGGAGGTTATGTTCTCTAACTCAGCGTCGATGGTGAGGTTCTTGCGGAAGTAGTAAGTTGGATGCTTCTGGCTACTGTTGCCTCCGTAACTGATGGTTGTGACGATAGAGCTCTTGCCGTAACCGAGTGGAGTTGGGCCTTGAGACCAGTTGGAGGCAGCCCCTGTTTTCCAGTCTGTGCCGTCGAGTGAACCTTGATCCCAATAGCTCCAACTATCTCCTTTGTGGATATCTGTTATAGTCGAACCGCCACTTTTGCTCCATCCTACAAAGTTGTAACCTGCCGGAGCTGACGCCTCGAGTGTGACAGGGGCAAAGAGCATACCATTGAACTCTGCTCCTGGAACAGGCTGACCATTGATGAGGAAAGCGGCTCCAGGTATGTTTGCATTGAATTTGACATTCATTCCGTTGCCAAGCCCGTAAGCAGATTTCAACGCATTCATGCGTGCGTTTCTTGATGTCTGACCTGCCATAGAAGATTTCTGCTCGTTCAAGGAAGTCCACGGCTCTTTGCTTTCCCATGCAAGGGCAGGTTCCACAAGACGGCAAATACTGTCGCAGATGTTGAAACAACGCTCTCTCGTGAACACACTTCCGTGCAGGATGCAATATGCATCGACGAAACGACGGCGGAAATCGGCACTGTTCCGCTTCATGTTTCTGTATATTGTGAGCAGTTCGTTGTTGCCGCTGCTTTCCAGAAGCTGTACGCCGTTCGAGTTGCTCCAACCCCAGTCCTGGTCGTGAAGCGTCATTCGGAACTTACCATCGGGTAGGGAACGATAGCCCTTGACGTTGTTATTGTTGCAAATCCAGTCACTGCAGCCAATGTAACTGATAGCGGCAAAGAAGTTCGTTATCTCGTCAATGTCGATGAGTTGCTTAAGTTGTTCGTAGGTGTTGGGCTTAGAACAACCCTGAGCTAATTGTCCCCATCTGTTGAAGGCGTCCTTAGTGCCAGCCATCTGGAAGTAGCCATTCGAGTACTCGAAAGCATCCATCTCGTCGTCGTCATAGCCATAATTGGCATAGCCATGATAGCGATTGTTGGGTTCTCGCAGGTTAAGTTGGGCAAGATAACGTCCGTTGAAGAAGACATGAACGGGCTGATAGTCCTGACAGTCGCAATAGAAACCGCTCGACATGAGTACTTGCTGAGTCATGGCATCACGAACACGGCCATGAGCCTGCGAGTTGTTGTCGTTGCCGCCATTGCGAACCATGATTTGGCGGTACTTGTTATGAGGCCTGTTCGAGAAGAAAGGATAGTAGTCGATGGTTTTCTTTCCCTCGTATCTGTTCGTTCCCTTTATCTTGAACGACGAGGGAGCATAGTGGCGACTCCAGCCTCCAGAAATGACGAACTCAGCCTCCTGATTGACAGCCATCTTGCCATCGGGTGTGATGAACTCAAAGTTGACGGGTCGTTCCCAGTCCATATTGATGTTGGATTTGCCGTGGTTTCGACCGCTCACACCATTGTTTCCGTCCGTATAGACACCAATGTTTCCGTCATAAAGGTTTTTGGGATTGGTGGCGATGGAGATGACGGGCAAGTAATAATCGTGGTTGCGATAGATATAACTGCGTGTAATGACAGGGCTTGGGAGCATGCCTGCTTGGAAGAGGCCAAAGCGATAAACCTTGGTTTCGCTGATGTTGAAGATGCCATCCTCGCTTGTCGAGCCATTTGTGAGTGAGGGCGTTGTGCCATCTGTCGTGTAGCGGAGAGTCGTTCCTTCAGGAATATCGACCTGAATGGTAAAAGGCTCGGTAAAGAGTTTCGAGTCAGTATCGATGACGGGTGCTTCAAGCCGGATTTCAGCAAAGTCGCTGCCGTTGTTGGAAGCGGCAAGTGTAGGGGTTCCAGTCCAGCCCCATTCTCGAGCGCCATCTTGAATTCGTGCCCAAGAGCATCGTGTAATGCATCCAGGATAGTCTGCGGAAGTGAGGAGGTTGCCATCGGCGTCATAGAGATAGAGTGAGCCTCCGCCATTATCCAACTTGAATCGGACTTGCTTATAAGCAGTGTCGCCAAAGGTACCGTCGGCAGCATTGTGGTCGAAGTAAATGACCTTGAACTCGCCGCCCTTCACGACGCCTGTTCCGGCTGGCAACTGGAACTTCCTTTGGTCGTTTACATCGTCTGTGATATAAAGCCCGTCAAGGGAGATGCTTTGATTGCTTGGGTTGTATATCTCAGCCCAACCTCCGTAGTTCCATGAATAGTCGATGTACTGGTCGATGTTGCCAATCATTATCTCATTGAAGACGAGTTGCGATTGGTCGGCATCTGGGTCGTAATCTTCGTAGAAGTTCAACTCTTCTGTCATGCCGCAGTCGTAGAGTTTACCACCAAAGTTTTGCTGAACATAAGCAGCAATGACGTTGTTGCCTTCCTTCAGTATTTTTGCGCTTATTTCCAGTTTAACGGCGTCGGTGCTGGTCGTCCAATTTTCTGCTTCATCGAGCAGATTGCCATTTACCCAAATGCGATAATTGTCGTCGTGAAGGACATGCAGAACGTATTTTGAAGTGGGATGAACTTCGTCGAGGTTGAAGTTGCGGCGGAACCAGAAGTTTGTGTTCTCACCACCAGGCCATTCTGTTCGCACTCCTCCATTTGGAAGGGCTCCCCAGTTACCGATTGGCATCAGGGCTTCAGACCACTCGGAATCGTCGAAGTCTGCTTGCGTCCAGCTAAGCGTCTCTGTCCGTCCATCGATTTGCATGTCTTGGATGCGGTCGCCCCCTTCGTTGGCGTAGTAGCACCAATTGTAATAGGATGTGCCAGTCCAGAGCTCATGTCCTTCTGTCTGGTCGTAAATGCTGATGTTGGAGAGCGTGATTGTGGTATTGTCTTCCTCGGTAGCGAAGGCGAGGGCAATCTTGGCATCCTTCAGGTCGATGCCAGTCAGGTCGTTTTGCGAGAAAGTAGTTTGCTCGCCAGCTTGAAGGGATATGACGTCATCGAGCAGGTAAAGTCCGTCATCCTCGTTTTCCTTCAATGCAACACCCACCTCGCTTATGTCTTTATCTGCTTTGAGCGTGACGGAGAAGGTATAGTTGTGGTTGCTGTGAATGGTAATAGGTGTTTTGAATTGCAACCTGCCATAATCTGCATACCAACAAGCGGTTGGCATTGTGATGGTGTATGTGTCACCTTCTTGAGCTTCGTAGAGTTGTTCCCATTCGTGAATGCCGCCTAATTTATAGCCGCCTTCGCTGTTGAAGAGCAACTTTCCAGTCCAAGGGGTAATGTAACCCATGTCGAGCATGTTCTCTGGTTGCGGGTCGTCATCGCCACCACCACCATCCTCTTTTGTGTAGAGACCCACATCGGCAAGGGCTCCGCCCCAGTTCTGATGAACGTGTACGGCCACGACATTCTCTTCGCCATTCAGTTTGATGAGCGCTTTCTGTTCCTCGGTTAGTTGAATGTATTTGCCTTTGTCTTCCCATCCGTCAGTGGTTGCATAGACGAGTTCGCCATTGAGGTAAAATTCGCTTGGAGAGTCATCGTGGGTGCAAGCCAGATAGACGGGGCCGTTCAGTTCCATCGACGGGTCGATTGTGAAAGTGCGGCGGAAATAGATGTCGGCAATGACATTTACACTCGTCCACTGATAGGAGGCTTGTCCGTTGTACCATGTATCTGCACAGAAAGGTGCATTGTGTTCTTCCCAAATGATGGGTGTGGGCTGGCCGAGATTGTCAGTCAAATAGATGTTCTGGTCGCCAGCCTTTGCGCTCATGTCAAAGCCGGGCTCGAACCACTCACGACCTTCTGCATCTGGCTCAGGCGTGCCTACTACCCAATTGTAGTGCTCGTTTGATTCGTTTTGCGGCCAGCCATACCCTTGACCAGAGTTATAGACCCAGGTCCATGCCTTCCATTCAACATCTCCGTCATAATAGGAGGAGGGGAGTATTGCGATGTTTGCGCTGACTTCGCTGATGCCGTTGCCTGCGCTGGCTGCCATTGAGAGTAGGGCGGCTGCACAAAGGAGTAATGTCTTTTTCATATAGTTACAGAACCAATATCTTTTTGCCGCCAACGATGTTGACGCCTTTCTGTTTCGTATTCACTCGTTGCCCAGCAAGATTGTAGATGTCCTCCTCTTTCGTGTTGTTCTCTGTCGGAGAGACAATGGCATCCGGATTGGGTTCTACGACGATGGAGCATACAATATTGTCATAAGTGGAAAGTCCTTTTAATGACTTTACACATTTGCGGTTTGTGCCAGTACAATCAGTGGTTTTGTATAGTCTGACTTGATAATCAGCATTCACTATTTCCAAAGAAGAGAGGTCTTTGGCTTTAAGACCATAAACAGCGAGGTCGCCTTGACCATATTCACCTGGTGGCAGCGACACACAGTAGCCTTTGTAGTTTGTGTTGCTGTAGCATCGTACAGCCACTTCCTCCTCAGGAACGGTGACTGCTCCGAAGATGCGGTTCAAGCCCGATGCCCAAGCATTGAGGTCCCAAGTCTCGTCGTAGCCGTCGTTGTAAAGCCATACGAATCCGCCTGTAGCTACGCCTTGATCCTTCCACGATTGGAATTGAGCCAAGTTCTTCTCCACGCTCCATTCGTTGGAGTAGTCCAACAAACCTGGATGGCGTTCGCTTACGCCTGTAAAGTTCCAAGTGCCGACTGAGTTTACGTTGCCAGCGCCACCATCGTAGCATTGTACCATTACGCGGTCCACAGCTTTGGGCTTCGAGGCGCGTATCTTGTCATTGAGGCTCTTCCAGTAGCTGTAGTACGTATAGGGCGCGAAGGTCGTCTTATAGCCCAAGTTGTACATCATTATGTGGAACTTTGCGGCGGAGTTAACGTCGTAGTTATATTCGTTGGTGGGGTTGGTAGGGTCAAGCTCCGTGTCGTTGTTCACGGCGTCAATCTCAGGCACAGCCTCTTTGAGTGCCTTAAAGTTTTTATAAAGTATGGACGTAGAGCCTGTTCCCTGAGAATTGATGAGGTTCTTGATGTTGCTGTACGACGCATTTCCCCAGCCGCCGATGCAGATTTCGATGCGAGATACGCTGGTAGGCTCGGTTTTGAGGTTCCTGATGTCCTCCTGATAATATGGTTGTGTCTGTGCGAAGACATATTCTCCGTTTTTGCAAATGGTTTCGCCGTCGGTCGTAAGTGTGCCGTCAGCCTCCACATTCACGTTGAAGAGGATGACGTAAGTGAATCCTGAATTGCGGAGTTTAGTGATGGTGCCAGGGCGTCCACGACGAATGTGGCCACCTGCATAGATGCCGGACACTTCACGGTATTGGCTTTGTGCAAACGAATCTGCCAATGCTATGACCATAGTAATGGCTAAGAAAACAATCTTTTTCATTTCTGCAATTGTATTGTTGTTGCTTGTTGCAATCCAACCATCTGGACAAGTTGATTGAATCGCTTCGCAGCTTGTTTACTGAAGTTTGGTGGTAAGTATGAAGGGCTCTTTGTCTTTAATGTATATCACACCTTTAAAAACATTTTTCTCTTCTGCTATGTGTCTCTTAACGACATAGATGGTGTCATTGTATATCTTGCATTGGTGGTTGATGTTGAATGAATATGTGGTTTCATATTCAGTCTCAAGTGTACCGACAACGTAGCAACTATCTACGCCGCCAAACAAATCATGGTTATAATACCAATAGAATTCGGTTTGTTGCGTCTCGGAATGCTTCTCAGGAGTCGCAACGTTCTCACCGTTTTTCCAGTAACAACTACACAAAGATAGCGTCAGCAACATGAATAAATATCTGCATGCTTTCATAACGAAATATGTGTGTTTTTATTAGTTCAATTAGAGATGGAGTTATAATAATAGCAGTGTCTGTTTAACTTTGTTCCAAAGTTTTATGTATATTTTGCGTGCAAATGTAGTATTATTTTCGCAAATGACAATGGATTCGTGATAATAATTTTGTTTGTATGTGCGCGCGATAAACTTGTTTTGTCGCTAAATATTTTGAAAAAACCTTTACAAAAATATAAGAGAAGTACTGCCTCGATAGATGCTTTAACGTGTTAAGTGATTCAACGCAGCACGTTAAGTTTGCAAACGCACACTGTTAAGTTGGTCAACTCACCGTGTTGCGTTGACCAACTTAACGTGTCTAATTTGGTGACTTTTTGCGACAAATTTATCCATACTCCGTAATAGCATGGTACTTTCTTTGCATGGTGTCAAAATAGGTTGCTGCGTAACTGGTTGATTATCACCAGCAATTCGATTTAAGACATTTTCTTGCGTTTTGTGGGCAAAAGTACCAGAGGACTAAAAAAATGCCGTCAGAGAGCGACTCGTAAGGAAAAATAATTACAGATTCGGTCACAGAAATAGATTTATAAAAATCTTGCGTGAATTTGTGTTATCTCGAAAAAAGTCGTACCTTTGCGGCCAAATATAATATAATAAGGTATGACACACAAAAATCTCGCATTAATTTTTCTGGTGACTATTGTATGTGGTCTGGTGTCCTGCAATGGCAGCCGTGACTACGAAAGTGTGAACGGCGACCCCATGCAGACGCGTATCTATACCCTCGACAACGGTCTGAAGGTCTATCTCTCTGTTAACAAAGAGGAGCCTCGCATTCAGACTTACATCGCTGTGCGTACAGGTTCGAAGAACGACCCTGCCGAGACGACCGGTCTGGCACACTACCTGGAGCACCTCATGTTCAAGGGTACAAAGCAGTTTGGCACTACAGACCCCGAGGCTGAGGCTCCCTTGCTGGATGAGATTGAGCAGCGCTACGAAGAATATCGCACCATAACCGACGAGGCAGTCCGCAAGCAGAAGTACCACGAGATAGACAGTGTCTCGCAACTCGCAGCCAAGTACTTCATTCCCAATGAGTACGACAAACTGATGGCCGCCATTGGCAGTGAGGGCTCGAATGCTTTCACCTCGAACGACGTGACCTGTTATGTAGAGGACATTCCCTCGAACGAGATTGAGAACTGGGCAAAGGTGCAGGCCGACCGCTTCCAGAATATGGTGATTCGCGGCTTCCACACCGAGTTGGAGGCTGTCTATGAGGAGTACAACATTGGCCTTTCCAGCGACGGCAACAAGCAATACGAGGCTCTGCTCGCCAAGCTTTTCCCCACGCATCCTTACGGCACGCAGACCACCATCGGTACACAGCAACACCTGAAGAATCCGTCTATCACTAACATCAAGAACTACTTCGCAAAGTGGTATGTGCCCAATAACGTGGCTATCTGTATGGCAGGCGATTTCGACCCCGACAAGACGCTGGCCATCCTGAAGAAATACTTCGGCGAGTGGAAAGCCGGCGAGGACGTCACACAACCCACCTTCCCCGATTTGGAGCCGTTTACTCAGTCTGTTGACACGACCGTTATAGGCCTCGAAGCCGAGAACATCTGGTTGGGATGGCGCAGCGAAAAGGCATCTTCCCTGCAGAACGATACGCTCGAGCTGGTCAGCGCTGTGCTCTATAACGGCAAGGCAGGCCTCTTGGACATCGACCTGAATCAGGAGATGAAGGTGATGGATGCCGGTGCTTTTGCTGAACCGATGCTCGACCACGGCTTCTTCCTGCTGGCAGGTCAGCCCAAGGAAGGGCAGTCGCTCGACGAAGTGAAGGAGTTGCTTTTGGGCGAGATAAACAAACTGAAATGTGGCGACTTCGATGAGGATCTGCTGCTGTCTGCCTTGAACAATAAGAAACTGGATGACCTGCGCAGCCTCGACCACAACTCGGCTCGCGTCAGCAAGATGCTCAACGCCTTCATCAATGGCATCGAATGGCAGCAACTGGTTGGTCAGAAGGACCGTCTCGCCAAGATAACAAAGCAGGAACTTGTGGACTTCGCAAAACGCTTCTTTACCGAGGGCTACGTTGCCGTCTATAAGCGTCAGGGCGAGGACACCACGCAGAAGAAGATTGACAAGCCTGCCATCACGCCCATTCCAACGAACCGCGACCTCGTCAGCCAGTTCGTGAAGGACATTCAGGAAGCAGAAGTAAAGCCCATCGAGCCTCAGTTCCTCGACTACAAGAAGGACCTCTCGTTCTTTACTACACAGAAAGGCTTACCCGTCATCTACAAGCAGAACACTGAGAACGGCCTCTTCGAACTGCAGTTCCGCTATGAGTTCGGACAGGAGGACGACAATCGCTATGACGTGGCCGCCAACTACATCGACTATCTTGGCACAGACAAGCTCTCTGCCGCACAAGTCAAGCACCAGTTCTACAAGATGGCCTGCAACTACGCTATCAGCGTGAACGCCGACGCAATCACCATTGGCCTCAGCGGTCTAGCCGAGTACATGCCCGATGCACTTGCTCTGCTCGAGGACCTACTCCACAATGCTAAGGTCGATGAGGATGCCTATCAGCAGATGGTTGGACTCATCCTGAAGAATCGTCAGGACCAGAAGTCGGAGCAGCGCAGCTGTTTCGCGATGTTGGGTGAGTATGCCCTCTATGGCCCGCACAATGCCATGCGCGACAACATGACCGAGCAGCAGCTTCGCGAGACCAATCCTCAGGAACTGCTCGACCTCTTGAAGAACATTTCCCAGTACGAGCATCAGGTCCTCTACTACGGTCCTATTGCTGAGGAGAAACTGGATGGCTGCTTGTCCGACCTGCATCACACTGAAAAGGACCTGAAGCCTGTGCCAGAAGGTAAGCCTTACGAGTTGCAGACGATATCTGAGCCCGAGATCATCATCGCACCTTACGATGCCAAGAACATCTATATGCGCATGTTCGTCAATGAAGGCAGGCAGACCAATCTCGACGAGCACGCCACCATCGAACTCTTCAACGAATACTTTGGCGGCGGCATGAACGGCGTCGTCTTCCAAGAGATGCGCGAGGCTCGCGGACTGGCCTATAATGCCATGGCATACTATCTCACCCCTGCCAAGAAAGGGCAGCCCGAGTATTTCCTCACACACATCATCACGCAGAACGACAAGATGATGGACTGCGTCAAGCAGTTCCGCGAAATCCTCGACAAGATGCCAGCCAGCGAGGCTGCTTTCCAGATTGCCAAGGATGCCCTGACAAAGCGACTTGCCAGCCAGCGCACCACCAAGTTCGGCGTCATCCGCGCTTATATCAGCGACAAGCGACAGGGCTTTGACTTCGACGTGGACAAGAAGATATACGAGGACCTGCAGAACCTGACCTTGAAGGATATTGAGGGCTTCGAGCAGGCTAACATCGCAGGCAAGACAGGCCGCTACGTCATCCTCGGCAACGAGAAGGAACTCGACATGGCAAGCCTTGGTCAGATAGCACCAATCCGTCGTGTCAGCCTCGAGGAAATCTTCGGCTACTAAGCTTTACCATATATACGACAAGAGCGTGCCCTTCCCGTTTGGAGAGCACGCTCTTTTGCTTGATTCTTCTAATGCTTTTACCTTGATGGGGCTGGTCGTGAACCAATCTTCTTGAAGTTCTTGTCCCAGATAAGAATCCAATTACCTTTGCGACTCGTAATCGTTTCAGCTGTAACAGACAAAACTTCACCGACGTTGCTAATGCTCTGCGACGCTTTGGCTCTTCCCTTTACATCAAAGATGCGATAGAAGCCCGTGTTCTTTCCAACGAAGAACGTGCTTCCCCATCCAACCACTTCGCCAATACTGCTGCGAGCGAAGCCGCCAATCTTCTTGCCTTTTGCATCGTAAAGGCGATGCCAATTCCCATCCGATTCGATGTAAGAAATCTCTTGAGCCGCAGCAATTCCTGCAAACAATAGCGCCAAAAGTGCTAAGATGATTCGTCCTTTTTTCATGATAAGTGATGTTTCTCGTTTGCAAAGATATGAAAAAGTTCATTTCAAAGGTTCATCATTCACAAATTATTTGTAATTTTGTGTTATCGAAACCCTAATATCTATGCCAAAACTTCTCTTTTGCCTGCTCTCTGCTTTGCTTTTTGCAGAATCGGC
>OCVV012828986.1_pt1 | contig 33211 bp, 53 predicted proteins | sample 1539721 | NCBI WGS metagenome assembly OCVV01 (sample SAMN02144230, study PRJEB22623) | gut metagenome | biome: sheep rumen | host: Ovis aries | place: New Zealand | reverse complement strand
GAATCATCCGAATATTCAATGAAAGTTTCATTGTTTTTATTCGTAAGAATATATCCAGCTCGATATTTCTTTTTATTAATTTTTATTATATCGTTAATGCATGTTTGAGTAGTGAAACTACTTGACTTTGAACAAGAAGATATGAAGGCAAAATTGTAAATATTCATTTGAATTAGGAAAAGAATTAAAAGCATTGGAAAATTTCTTTTGATTGAGATTAATTTTGAAATGAAATTAAATGAAATGCTATCCATTGTTTTTTTTGATTAGTTTAAATTTATTGATGTATATTAAGTTTTTTTGGATAAAATAGTATATTTATACCTAAAACACTTAAAAAGTTCTTAAAAAGGCTTAAAAATGCTTTAAAAAGTGTAGAGGGGTAAAAATAATAAAAACGAGGCAATGAAATGAAAGGAATGGAAAATGAGTAAGTTAAAATTATTAGAATTATTTGGGGGTATAGGTGCTTGTAGTAAAGCACTTGAAAAACTGGGTATAGATTATGAAATAGTAGATTATGTAGAAATAGATAAATATGCGGTAGCAAGTTATAATGCAATACATAATACTAATTTTGAACCACAAGATATTACAACTTGGAATAAAGATATAGAAGTAGATTTGATTATGCACGGATCACCTTGCCAAGATTTTTCACTTGCTGGAAAACAAGCTGGTGGGGATGAAGGTTCTGGAACTAGAAGTTCTTTAATGTATGAAACTTTAAGAATAGTAGAAAAATTAAAACCTAAATATGTAATATGGGAAAATGTAAAAAATGTTATTTCAAAGAAACATAAACATAATTATGATAAGTATTGTAATAAAATGAGTGAATTAGGTTATATGAATTATGGACAAGTATTAAATGCAAAAGATTATGGCATACCACAAAATAGAGAAAGAGTATTCACAATATCAATTAGAAAAGATTTAAATCAAACCTTTGAATTCCCACAAAAGCAAGAACTTAAATTAAAACTAAAAGATATGTTAGAAGATGATGTAGATGAAAAATATTATTTATCTGATAAAGCAATAGAAGGCAGATTAACAACAAATTATCAAAAGTATAAATTAGAAGAAAATATTATAAATGGAAAAGACATTCATCCAACAATATTAGCTAGATTTGAAGGGGCACCAACATTATATATAAATAATAATACTAAAAAAGGTTATTTAGAAGCTAAAGATGGTGATGGAATATATACAAACATTTCAAAAACTAAAAGGGGTACAGTACAACCACAAATGATACAAACTATAACAACTAGACAAGATTTAGGGGTGGTGATTAGCAATGAATAAATTAAGAATAAGAAAACTAACACCAAAAGAATGTTGGAAATTAATGGGGTTTGATGATAAAGATTTTGAAAAAGCATCAAAAGTTAATTCTAACTCTCAATTATATAAACAAGCTGGTAATAGTATAGTTGTAAATGTATTAATGGTTATATTAAATAATTTAATAATGAAATAAAAGAAAGCGAAGTGAAAATATATGGCAAATAAAGATGAGATAAAAAAAGATGGAAAAGAATTGCCAGTAGTAGAAAATTTAATTAAGTTAGCTGAAGATTATGGGGTTGATGATAACCCATTATTTACTACAACATTAGAAAGATATATAACACAAATAAAAACATTAGAAGATTTAAAGAAAGTTATAAAAGATAGTGATGCAATAGTTACTAAAGAGTATGTAAAAGGTAGAGAAAATTACTATGTGCATCCAGCTATACAACAATATGATAGAACTACTGATAGTGCTAATAAATCAGTAGCTACATTAATGAAGATCATTAAAAGTTTAGATAGTGATAGTAGTAAAAATAAAGATGAAGATGTTTTGGCTGAACTTATGGATGATGATATAGATGTTAGTAAATAAAGCATATGATTATTGCAAGAAGTGTATAAATGAAGATACCACACCCAAATATGTAAAATTACAAATGAAAGATTTTATAGATATATGTGATGGTAAGAATGAAAAATATGTATTAAGTGAAAAAAAACTAGAACAATTAAATAAAATACTTAAAATATTAATAATGCCAAAAGGTCTTAAAGCTGGTAAAACATTATATGAGTGTTCTACTGGTTATCAATGGTTATTTTATACTGCTATACTATGTGTAGTTTATAAAGATAACCCAAATAAAAGAAGATATGAAATAGGACTACTAGAAATATGTAGAAAGAACTTTAAAACATATACCATAGGAACTTTATTTTTAATTTTATTTATAACTGAACCTAAATTTAGTTCTTTTTATTCAGTAGCACCAGTAGCCCAACTATCTAAAGAAATTCAGAAAGCAATAAGTGAAACTATTAGAAGTAGTTTGGCAGTATATGAATTTAGGGGTAAAAAAAGATTTAAGATCACTAGAGATTATATAAAATTTTTACCTAAAGATACTACATATATACCTTTAGCATTTAGTACATCTACATTAGATGGTAAATTACCCAATGTTTGGTGTGCTGATGAAGTAGGTGCATTAAATACATCATACCCAATAGAAGCAATGAAAAGTGGTCAATTAAATATAACTAATAAATTAGGCTTTATTATATCCACTAAATATCCAACAATAGATAACCCATTTGAAGATGAAGTTAAATATAGTAAAAATGTATTAGATGGGTTAGAAAATGATGAAACTAGATTTAGTTTGTTATATGAACCAAATGAAACTGAAAATTGGGGAACTGATGATATGATTTTAAAACAAGCTAACCCAGTAGCATTAGAAATAAATGAAATATGGGAAGATTTATTAAAGAAAAGAGCATATGCAATAGCAGTAGAAAGTGCTAGGGAAAATTTTGTTACTAAACATTGTAATATAGCATACCAAGGTACTGGAACTGAAAGTTATATAGATGTAAAAGATGTTCAAAAGTGCAAAGTTACTAACATTGATTGGCAAGGAAGATTAGTTTATGTTGGTTTAGATTTAAGTATGAGCAATGATAACACAAGTGTAACAATGGTTAGTGTAGATGATGATAATAATATATTATCTAAAAGTTTTGCATTTATTCCAAGTGGTAGGATAGATGAAAAATCATCATATGAAAAAGTTAATTATAGAGAATTATTAAAAACTGAAAATGTAATTGAATGTGGGGATATGGTAATTGATTATTCAGTAGTTGAAGATTTTATTATGAACCTAGAAAATAAATATGGTGTTACTATTCAAGCAATAGGATATGATAGATATAATTGTTTAAGTACTGCTACAAAGTTAGAAAAGTATGGTATGAATTGTGTAGAAGTTAAACAACATTCAAGTGTATTACATTCACCGACTAAATTATTAAAAGAAAAAATATTAAAAGGTGAATTTCAATATACTGAAAATAAATTATATGAAATTAATTTTCAAAATGCTAGATGCAGCTATGATACTAATTTAAATCTATATGTTCATAAAAAGAAAAGTAGTGGTAAAGTTGATATGGTAGTATCAACAATAAATGCAGTTTATTTATTACAACAAGATATGATATTTGGTGATGATTTTACTATACAAGTTATATAAAAGTGCTAATTATATTGTAATTAGTGCTTTTTTAGTTTTGAAAAAGTTATGAATTTTTAACCATAAAAGTATTTTATAATTAAAATAGAAATATTTAGGTAAAGAAAGGTGGTGATGTTATGGGCTTATTTGATAGATTTAAAAAAAGAGATACAACACCCCAAACAACAACTACATCACCAGCAACTGATGATGTATTATTACAAGCATTATTAAATGATGAAGTAATAGATAGAGAAAAAGCTATGACTTTACCAGCAGTAGCTGGTGCAGTTGATTTAATTTCTAATATGGTTGCTAGTATGCCAGTTAAATTATATAAATATAAACAAGGCAAGGTTGAAGAAATAGAAAATGATGATAGAACCAGATTATTAAATTCTGATACTGGTGATACATTGGATGCATTTCAATTAAAGAAAGCATTGGTAGAAGATTATTTAATGGATAAGGGTGCATTTTGTTATATATCAAAATCAAGAAATGATGTAACTGGTTTATATTATGTAAAACCAATATATGTATCTATATTAAAGAATTTTAAACCAATTTATAAAGATTATACTATTAATGTTTTAGGTGATAGCTATAAACCTTATGAGTTCATAACACTATTAAGAAATACAAAAGATGGTTCAACTGGTACTGGTTTAACTGATGAAGTTGGTAAAGCACTTGAAACTGCATATAATACACTTTTATACCAATTAGGAATGGTTAAAAGTGGTGGTAATAAAAGGGGCTTTTTAAAATCAACTAGAAAACTAGGACAAGATGAAATAGATACACTAAAAAGGGCTTGGAATAACCTTTATAGAAATAATGAAGAAAATGTAGTTGTATTAAATAATGGTTTAGAGTTCCAAGAAGCTAGTAATAGTAGTGTAGAAATGCAATTAAATGAAAGTAAGAAAACATTACAAGATGAAATTAATACAATATTTCATATATATCCAAATGATTTTTATAGAACATTCAAAGAAGGTATTTACCCAATTATAAAAGCATTTGAAACTGCTTTAAATAGGGTTCTATTATTAGAAAAAGAAAAGAAAAATATGTACTTTGAATTTGATGTAAAAGAAATTCTAAAAGCCACACCAAAAGAAAGATATGAAGTATATAAACTAGCAAAAGAAACTGGTATTATGACAATCAACGAAATGAGAAAAGCCGAAAATATGAATTATATAGAAGGTTTAGATGTTGTCAATGTTGGTTTAGGTGCAGTTTTATATGATACTAATACACATCAATTTTACACACCAAATACTGATACAACAACCCAAGCTAATATTCAAAAGGTAATTGAAGATAAAGAAATAGATACTGCTTTTGAACAAAGTGGTAATAGTTCTGATAGTTAGGGGGTGATTAAAATGTTAGTAAGAGTAAAAGAAGATAAAGTTGAAATAGAAGGCTATGTAAATGCAATAGAAAGAAATTCTAAAACCCTTCGTGATAGAGTAGGTGAATTTATTGAAAGAATTTGTAAAGGTGCTTTTAAAAAAGCATTAAAAAGAAATGATGATGTGCATATACTTTTAAATCACGATTGGAATAGAGATTTAGGAAGTACCAAAGAAGGTAACCTAGAACTAGAAGAAGATAATATAGGCTTAAAAGCTAGAGCAACTATAACTGATAAAGAAGTTGTAGATAAAGCTAGAAAAGGTGATTTAGTTGGTTGGTCTTTTGGTTTTACTGATAGAGATGTTGAAAGATCAATAGAAAATGGTTTGATGCATAGAGCAGTAAAAGATTTAGATTTATATGAAGTATCTATACTAGATAGAAGAAAATCACCAGCATATGAAGGTACTTTAATTAGTGCTAGAGATGATAAAGAAATATTTGTTGGTGATGAATTTATAGATGATATAGAAATAAGAGAAGAAAAGGTAGAAGAACCAAAGGCTGAAGAAACTAAAGAAGAACCAAAGGTAGAACAACCACAAGTTGAAGAACCAAAGGAACAAGGTGAGCCAAAACAACAAGAAGTTGTTGAAAATATAAATAATACTACTGAAAAATCAATAGATTATTCAGAGTATGAAAACATAATTATGGAAATGAAAGGAGAATGCTAATTATGTATGGTAAAGAATTATTAGAAAAGAAAAATGATTATATTGTTAGAGCTGAAGAAGTTTTAAACAAGGCTAAAGAAGAAAAAAGAGAATTAACTGAAGATGAAGCAATGGAACTTGCCGAAATTCGTGATAATGTTAGAAAAATTGTTAAATCTATGAAATTAGATGATGATTTTAAAGAACTAGAACAAATGGAACACACAAATGCAGAAGCAGAAGGAAGTGATAAAATGAATACTGAAGAAAAAGAAACAAGAGCATTTGAAAACTATGTTCGTGGTGTTATTAACACTAGAGATAATAACTTAACTGAAACTGATAATGGTGCAGTTATTCCACAAACTATTGCAAATAAAATTATTAAAAAGGTTTATGATATTTGCCCTATACTTCAAAGAAGTACAAAATATAATGTAAAAGGAACTTTAACTATTCCTTACTATGATGAAAGTGAAACTGCAATTACAGTTGCATATCAAAATGAATTTAGTGCATTATCAAGTAATGTTGGTGAATTTACATCAATTGAATTAACTGGTTATTTAGCTGGTGCATTAAGTTTAATTTCAAGAAACTTAATCAATAATTCAAATTTTGATATTGTTGGTTTTGTAGTAGATCATATGGCATATGCTATTTCAAGATTTATTGAAAATGAACTATTAAATGGTACTACTGATAAAGTTGATGGTTTATCTAAATTAAATAATAAAGTTACAACTGCTAGTGCAACTGCGGTTACTGGTAATGAATTAATTGAATTACAAGCTAAAGTTAAAGATGTTTACCAAGGAAATGCTATTTGGATAATGTCAACTGCAACTAGAACTGCTATTAGAGAATTAAAAGATAATATGGGTAGATATTTACTACAAGATGATATTTCATCACCATTTGGTCATACATTACTAGGTAAACCAGTTTATGTATCTGATAATATGGAAGAACTTGGTGCTGGTAATACTGCTATTTACTATGGTGATATGAGTGGTTTAGCAACTAAATTTAGTGAAGAAATCAACATTCAAGTACTTCGTGAAAAATATGCTGACCAACACGCAGTTGGTGTAATTGGATGGTTAAACTTTGATGCTAAAGTTGAAAATGCACAAAAGATTGCTAAATTAGTTTGTGCTGGTGCTTCAGTTTAAGTAGGTGATATTAATGTATAAAGCATTAGTATCATTTGCTGGTAAAGTTTCAATGTATAAAGGTGAAGTAAAAGAAATTACTGATAAAGCAGTAGTTGAAGATTTACTAAATGCTAAATACATTGAAAAGGTTGAAACACAACCAAAAGAAACTATTACTGAAAAAGTAATAGCACCAATTAAAAAAAATAAAAATAAATAATATTATTTGTTGTTTTGGCAAATACCCAATAAAGAAAGGGTGAAAAAATGAATAATATAACAAAAGTTAGTGAAATTACTTATTCTGATGTAGCTGATTATATTAGATTAAGTAGTGAACAAGCAACTGAAGAACAAAATACTTTAACTAATTTAATAAATATTTCCAAAGATTATATAAAACAATATACTGGTATAACTTCTGATACTGAATTAGATAAATATAATGATCTAGTAATTGTTGTTCTTATATTATGTCAAAGTATGTATGACGATAGAACATTATATGTTGATAGTACTAATTTAAATAAAGTAGTAGAAACTATACTAGATATGCATTCAAAAAATTTACTACCTTCATATGGTAAAACACCAAGTGAAGAAGAAAGTAGTTCAATTTAATGATTAATGCTGGTAAATATAATAAAAAAATTGTAATTTATCAAGTAACCGATGGTGAAGATGTTGATGGTTTTCCTATAAATACTGAAACACCTATATTAACAACTTATGCTAGTGTTAAAACTACAAAAGGTATGACAATTATAATTAATAATAGTGATTTTGAAAAGGCTTATACTAATTTTACAATTAGATACCCAGTAACAACAATTACTAGGGATATGTTAATTAGATTTAATAATAAAACCTATTCAATTCAATATTTAAATAATGTTAATGAAGCAAATGTAGAATTAGAAATACAAGCAAAGGAAGTTACACATTAATGCCTAAATTTGAAGTTGAATTACCAAATGATTTAATTAAAGAATTTGAAAATCTATCTAAAGATAGTAAAAAGATGGTTGAAGATATGACTAAAGCTGGTGCTAAAGTTATATATGATAATATGAATAAGAATTTACCACAAGCTTTAAAAGAAAGTGGGTTTAAAAATAATATTAAACTTACTAGAACATATGAAACATTAAGTGATGGTGGAATAAATACTGGTGTTGCAATTACTGGATATTTTATTAATAAAGAAGGTAAGAAAACACCAGCACCACTTGTTGCTAATGTATTTGAATATGGAACAAGTAGAAGTGGTAGAGATTATCCACAACAACCATTTTTAAGAAAATCAGTTAAAAAAGAACAAATTGAAGCAGCAATGTTAAAAGTTCAAGATGAATATATTAAAGGATGATTTAAATGAATAGTACAATTAAAACTATTTTTACAAATTTTAAAGTTAATGGTGTAACAATACCAGTATCATTTTTAAAATATGATGGTACTGCTACAACATATGTAGTTTATTTGGAAACTGATAAAGATAATTCATATAGTGCTGATGATGAATTAATGGGTTATGTAGATTATTATGATTTTAATATATATTCAAAAGGGAATTATTTACAAGTAGTTGAAGCAGTAAAGAATTTATTAAAACAAAATGGTTTTAGATGGCAACCAAGTAGAGATAGTGCAGATATGTATGAAGATGATACTGGTTATTATCATAAAACAATATGTTTTGCTATTGAAAGGAATGATTAAATATGGCAAAGATAGGCTTAAACAATTTTAGATATTCAATATTAACTGAAGCTTCTGATGGTACACCATCTTATAATGGTGCAGTAAAACCAGCTAAAGCAGTAAGTTGTAATGTTGAAATTACAAACAATGAAGCAACACTATATGCTGATGATAGTTTAGCTGAAAGTGATTATTCATTTGCAAATGGTACTATAACTATGGGTATAGATACTGAAGATGAAGAAACTATGGCAGCTTTATTAGGTCATACTTATAGTGCAGAAACTGGTTTAGTTAAATCAGCTGATGATATTGCACCATATGTAGGAATTGGTAGGGTTGTAGTATCTATGGTAAACAATGTTAGATACTATACTGGTAAAGTATTATATAAATGCAAATTCCAAGAACCATCACAAGAAGATACTACACAAGGTGAAAGTTTAGAATTTGGAACTTCAGAACTTGAAGGTAGTGTAAATAAACTTGCTAATGGTAAATGGTCTATTGAAAAGAAATTTACTACTAAAGCAGATGCAATAGCTTGGGTTGAAGAACAATTTGCAAGTTCAAGTGTATAATATTAAACCATAATGGGTGGGTAAAAAATACCCATCCATTTTTTAATAAAGTTAAAGAAGGAAGGAATGAATGAAATGAAAGAAATGGAAACAAAATTAACTTTAGAAGATAAAGAATATATATTAGCATTTAATTTAAATGCAATGTCAGAAATACAAGAAAAATATGGAACTATAAATAACTGGGTTAAAGAAATAAATTTAGATGGTTCAGAAGGTGAAGAACCTAATTTAAAAGCATTAATATATGGTTTAACTGTAATGTTAAATGAAGGTATAGAAATTACAAATGATAGAACTGGATCTAAAGAAAAACTATTTACACAAAAGGAAGTAGGCAGATTATTAAGTAAAGTTGGTATGGAAGAAGCATCACAAAAGATGGCTGATGCAGTTATTGAAAGTACTAAAAGTGATGAAAAAAACTAACCATCCACGATGAAGATGATGAAATTGAACCATTTGATTTTTCGTGGATATACTTTATATGTAGAGCTAAATTACATTTAGATGATAAAGAAAGTGGTAGATTAACCATTAGAATGTTCAATAAATTATATAAACATTATAAAGATAATTTTGATTTAGAATTAAGCCTAACATTATCTAAAAAGACATATAAACAAGCTGAAAGAGAACAACAAAGAAAGGATAATTGGGAATGGTAGAAAGGAAGTGATGTTATGGCTAATACAGCATTTGCTACTAAAGTAAAAATAACTGGTTCTGAAGAATATCAAAAGGCATTAAAAAATATTAGTTTACAATTAAAAGAAACTTCTTCACAAATGAAGGTAGTTACAAGTGCATTTGATAAAAATGATAAATCTAGTCAAAATTTAACTAAACAAAGTGAAGTATTAAGTAATAAATTAAAATTACAACAACAATATTTAGAGCAATTAAAAAATAAATATACTGATGTAAATAATAAAGTACAACAAAGTGCAAATCAACATAAAACATTAGAAGATAGATTAAATACTGAAACTGCTAAATTAAAACAAATTGAAAGTACTTTAGGTAAATCATCTAGTGAATATCAAAATCAAGCTAAAGTAGTTCAAGAAACAACTAGGGAATACAATGCATCAAGTAAAGCCCAAGAACAAAACCAGCAAACTTTAAGCAAATTAAGAATAGAATTAAATAATGCACAATCAGATTATAACAAAACTGATGTAGAATTAAAAAATGTTACTAAATCACTAGAAGAAACAAGTGATAGTGCTGATGATTTAACTGATAGCATTAAAAAAGCTGGTAAAGAAGCAACTGATAGTTCTAAAGGTGGTTTTACAATACTTAAAGGTACTATTGCAAATTTAGCTAGTAGTGCAATACAAAGTGCAATAGGTGCTTTAAAAAAACTTGGTGGCACATTAATAAGTGTTGGTAAACAAGCATTAGAAAGTTATGCTGAATATGAACAATTAAGTGGTGGTGTAGAAACATTATTTAAAGATAGTGCTAGTGTAGTAGAAGGATATGCTAATCGTGCTTATAAAACTGCTGGTTTAAGTGCTAATGAATATATGTCAACTGTTACAAGTTTTTCAGCATCTTTACTTCAAGGTTTAGGCGGGGATACTAAAAAAGCAGCTGAAGTAGCAGATATGGCAATTATAGATATGTCAGACAATGCTAATAAAATGGGAACTTCAATGGAAATGATCCAAAATGCATACCAAGGTTTTGCTAAACAAAATTATACAATGCTAGATAACTTGAAATTAGGTTATGGTGGTACAAAGTCTGAAATGGTTAGATTGGTAAAAGAAAGTGGTATTTTAGGAAAAGCTGCTGATGATTTAACTGTTAAGAATTTTGACCAAAAGGTAAGTTATGACCAAATTATACAAGCTATTCATAAGGTACAAGAAAATATGGGTATAACTGGTACTACTGCAAAAGAAGCAAGTACAACTGTTGAAGGTTCAGTAAATACAGTAAAAGCATCTTGGCAAAACTTATTAACTGGTATAGCTGATGGTAACCAAGATATAAAACCATTAGTAAAAAATCTTTCAGATAGTATTACTATTGCTATGAAAAATATAATTCCTATAGTTATAGAAATAATAAAAGGACTTGGTGAAGTATTTAAAGTATTTGTAAATGAAACTTTACCACAAATAATAGAAGAATTACCGCCAAATATACAAACTAAAATTAAAAAAATACAAGATGTATTTAATTGGTTTGTTAAAAATAAAGGTTTGGTTGCTGGGGCAATAGGTACAATGATAGCAGCATTTGCTATTACTAAAATAGCAACATTTATTACATCAATAGCTGGTTTAGTTACTTTAATTAAAAATTTAGAATTAGCAACAAAATTACAAACTGCGGCACAAGGGTTATTAAATACTGTAATGAATGCTAACCCAATAGGTTTAGTAATAGCTGGAATAACTGCATTAGTAGCAGCATTTGCAGTTTTATGGAATAAATCAGAAGCTTTTAGAAACTTTTGGATAGGCTTATGGGAAAATGTAAAACAAGCAGTTGGTTCAGCAGTAGATTGGATAAAAGCAGCACTTAATAAAATAGTAGATTTTATTAAAAATAACTGGCAAGGCTTATTATTATTAATAGTAAACCCATTTGTAGGTGCTTTTAAATTACTATATGATAATTGTGAAGGCTTTAGAAATTTTGTTGATGAAGTAACAACTGCAATAGCAAATTTCTTTAAAAATGCTTGGAATGACATAAAAAATACTTGGAGTAATGTTGCAAATTGGTTTAATAGTAATGTTATTTCACCAATAGCACAATTCTTTAGTAACTTATGGAATAATTTAAAAAATGGTGCGGTAACTGCTTGGAATAATGTAACAAGTGCATTCAGTAGAATAGGTACATTCTTTAGTAATATGTGGAATAACATAAAAAGTGGTTTTACTTCAATAGGTACAAAAGTAGCTGATGCAATAGGTGCTGCATTTAAAAGTGCTATTAATGGTGTAATTGGCACAGTTGAAAATGCTATTAACTTTATACCTAGGGCAATAAATGGTGCTATTAATCAAATTAATAAACTACCAGGGGTAGAAATTGGTAAAATGAGCTATGTTAGCTTACCAAGACTAGCAAAAGGTGGTGTACTTGAAAAAGGTCAATTAGGTTTATTAGAAGGTAGTGGTGCAGAAGCAGTAGTTCCACTAGAAAAAAATACTGAATGGATAAAGAAAGTATCTAATCAATTACAAAAGAATATGGTAGATAATAATGTAAATAAAGGTATATCTTATAATGAAATGGTAGATGGCTTTAAAGAAGCCCTATCACAAATGAAAATAGAATTAGATGATGAAAATATGGGTAAATTTGTTACAAATACAATAACAAATGCTATTTATAATTAGAAAGGGTGGTAAATATGGCTTATATAATATTAAATGGTGTAAAAAGTACTGATATTACTGGTTTATTAATTAGCAAATTACCACCTATTTCTAAACCTAAAATAAGAGTTAATACAACTGAAATAGATGGTGTAGATGGTGATATAATTACTAAATTAGGTTATTCAGCATATGATAAAACTATTAGTATAGGCTTATCATATAATTATGACTTAAATGAAGTAATATCATTCTTTAATAGTGATGGTGTAGTTACATTTAGTGATGAACCAAATAAATATTATAAATATCAGATAATAAATCAAATAGATTTTGAAAAATTAATAAGATTTAAAACTGCTGAAGTTACATTACATTGCCAACCATTTAAATATTCTTTAGAAGAAGGCACAAGAACATATACAACAAGCCCAGCAACAATAACTAATACTGGTAATATTTATTCAAAACCATTATTAAGTATAACTGGTACTGGTACTATTAATTTATCTTTAAATGGTAATCAGCTATTTGTAATTGATTTAGGTGATACATCAACTACTATAAATATAGATACTGATTTAATGGAAGCTTACAGCAATGATAATATATTAATGAATAGGCAAGTAACTGGTAATTATGATAATTTTAAATTAAATATGGGTTCTAATACTATAACTTGGGATGGAACTATTACAAGTTTAGAAATTAGCAACTATTCAAGATGGGTTTAGGTGGTGATTACAAAATGCAAGATGACTTTAATGAATTTAAAATAGAAGTAATCACTAGATTAACTAAAATTGAAGAAAAATTAGATGATTATAAAAATATAAAAGATAAAACTGAAGAAGCTTATAATTTATCAAAGAAAAATGAAGAAGATATTAAGGCTATTCAAGATAATGCTAGGTGGTTATGGCGTACTATAGCTGGTATCTTAATAGCTGGTATTATAAGTGCAATAATAGTTTTTAAATAAAGGATGGTGATATTATGATAATAAAAAATTTAGAAATAACTCGTGGTGATGATGTATCATTTTGTTTGGCATTGCAAGACTTTGAACCAAATACATTATCAGCAGCATATTTTAGTGTAAAAGAAAAGATAGATGATAATAATTATATAATTCAAAAGGCATTAAATAGTGGTATAACAATAAATTCTGATAATGATATACAAGTTACTATTGCTGCTGCTGATACTGATAGTATAGAGTTAGGAACATATTATTATGATTTACAAGTAACTATAAATTCTACTAAACAAACAATTTTAAAAGGTAAGTTTAATGTAACTTATGATATAACTAGGATGTGATTATATGAATGTAATATTTAAAAAAGATGAATATGTATTATTAGATGATACTAATAAAATAATTGCTAATTATATAGTTACTAAAGGTGCTAAAGGTGATACTGGTGCTGGTGAAGATAATATTATAGAAGATGTAAAAGTAAATAATAATTCATTACCAGTAACAAGCAAAAGTGTAAATATAGATTTAACTGGTTATGTAGAAAAAGAAACTGGTAAAGGCTTATCAACTAATGATTATACAACTACTGAAAAAAATAAATTAGCTGGAATAGAAGCTAGTGCTGATGTAAATATTATTGAAAATATTAAAGTAAATGGTGTAGCACAAACTATAACTAATAAAGCAGTAGATATAAGTGTGCCAATTAATACATCAGATTTAAATAATGATAGTGATTTTGTAACATCAAATGATTTATCACCAGTTGCAACAAGTGGATCATATACTGATTTATCTGATAAACCTACTGAACAATTAGTTAATGTAGGAACTGAAGTAGATGAAGATTATAGAGTAAACTTTATTAAAAATCAAAAGAATTTACTTAATCTATCAATAGAAAATTATTCAATAAAAGCCGATGGTACATATTTAGTTAATACTGATAGATTGTGTTTTAATTACATACCAATAGAAGAAAAAACTGCAATAATATTTAGTTGTAATACAACAACACCTTTCTTAGGAATAGCATTTTATGATGAAAATAAAACATATATATCAAGAATAGCAAACAATGACCAAAGTTCAGTTTCAGGAACAACACCCGCAAATACTAAATATGTAAGACCTTTCACAAGTGTAAATAGTGGGATTGCAACATTAAATTCAATATATCAATACGAAATGCAATTAGAACTAGGAAGCACAAGAACTACCTATGAAGAAGTTAAACAATATCAAATATTAGTAGATAATGAAGAAATATATAGTAAACAAGTTGTATTATGGACAAACCCAAGTCCATCAAGTACATTTGCAAGGCAAACAATAACATTAAGTGATAGTATTGTCAATTATAACTATTATGAAGTTATATTTAGAATAACAAATACCCTTAATGTTTGTTTATCAACTGGTAAAGTGCCAACAACATCACAACTATATTTACAAAAGTTAAGCAATAAAATGTCAAGAAGATTTGGGGAATTACCAAGTGGAACATCTTTATTATTTGGTGATTGTGAAGAAATACCTACTTATGGTGGTAATGTAGATATAAACAATAATTCTTGTGTTCCAGTACAAATAATAGGTTATAAATAAGAATTATATTATGACATATAGAAATAGGTGATATATATGATTAAAATATTTAATTCAACTGATACTTCATTTACTAACAATGGTGAAAAGATATTAAGACCATTAAAAGCTAAAATACATAAAGAAGATAATGGTGCATACTACATAGATTTAGAAACTGATTTAAGTTATATAGATTATATAGTTGCTAATAATATAGTAGTTGCACCAACCCCAACTGGGGAACAAGCATTTAGAATAACTAATGTTGAAACTAATATTAATAAAATAAAAGCTAAAGCATATCATATATTCTATGATAGTAAAAATTATTTAATAGCTGATAGTTATGTAGTAGATGGGAATTGTAATTATGCATTAGATCATTTTAATAGTGCTACTGATAATACAAGCCCATTTACAACAAGTTCTGATATAACTGCATTAAATACCTTTAGATGCGTCAGAAAAAGCCTATATGAAGCTATAAATGAAGTTATAAATAGATGGGGTGGGCATTTAGTTAGAGATAATTGGAATATTAGTGTAAATGAAACCATGGGGGCTGATAATGGTGTTACAATTAGATATAAAAAGAATTTAAAAGAAATAACTTGCACATATAATTGGGATGGAGTAGTTACTAAAATTTTACCAGTAGGTAAAGATGGAATTTTATTAAATGAATTAGATGATACTGCTAGTATTTATTTATATAGTAGTGTTCAATATGATATACCATATACTAAAACTATTTCATTTGAACAAAATAGTATAAATGAAGAAGATTATACTGATGCTGCTGGTGTATTAGATGAAACTGCATATAAACAAGCCTTAATAGAAGATTTAACAATTCAAGCTGGTGATTATGTCAATAAAAATTCAATTCCAAAAGTAAATTATACTTTAAAAGCTGATATTAAAAAAGTTAGTGATATTGGTGATACTATTGAAGTTATAGATGAAAGATTAGGTGTAAATTTATTAACAAATGTTATTTCTTTTGAATATGATGCTATTTTAGGGCAATATACACAAATAGAATTTGGTAATTTTACACAAAAGTTAAGTGATTTAACATCTACAATAGCTAATGCAACTGAAGAAGCTATAAAAAATAATAATGAAACATTAAAAGTTACATTAGCTGATGAATTACAAGATGCAACTAATACAATTTGGAATGCACTTGGTTCAAGTTATTGTATTTATGAAGGTGATAAAATATTAATAGTTGATAGTTTACCAAAAGAAACTGCAACCAATGTTATTATGATTAATAATGGTGGTATTGGTTTTAGTAATACTGGTATTAATGGTACATTTAGTACTGCTTGGACTATAGATGGTACTTTAAATATGGAAAATATCAATGTAATTAATTTAACTGCTGATTTAATAAAGGGTGGAACATTAAAATTAGGTTCTAATTTAAATCAAAATGGAATTTTAGAAGTATATAATGAAGCTAACCAATTAATTGCTGAATTGAATAAAAATGGGCTTAAAATGTATGGTGCAGATGGTTCATATTTAATTATGAATACTGAAGTTGGTTTTGCTGGTTATGATGTTAATGATAATAAAATATATTGGGTTGATAAAGATGAATTTCATATGAAAAAAGGTGTAGTAGAAGAAGAAATTACACTATGTAATAAAATGAGATTTTTACCAATGACAGTTACATATAATTATACTGATTATAATGGTACAACACATCAAATGGTAGATAATGATGGTATAGGTTTAGTATCAACTGCTGATAATTTGGCAAGTCAAAGTAATATGTCAATTATAACTAATGCTAATTTCTTTAGTACTGATGGTGCAAATGCTGATGGTGTTTATAGTGATAATAATTTTGCAACTAAATATGGTAGATCAGCAACAAGCCCAGCAACACCAAGAAGTATAGATGTAGTTCTTACATTAAAATCAAACTTTAAGCCTACTGGAACACCAACAATAGAATGTGAAATTTTTTATGGTACAATACATTATAATGAAGATGGAACAATGTCAGAAGGTGGTTTTGACCATTATGAATATAGGGAAGGGTATGTTAATAGTACAACATATTTAATAGAAAGAAAAAATTATTATATAACTGAATATAATATATCTATTGCAATGGATCTAGGTGTTGCAATATACCCAGATGCATACCATTTAAGAAATATTTATTTAGATTTAGATAGTAGTTCAACAAATAAACAAACATTAGATTATTGGGATGAAGGTGAAGGCGGCGGACAAGCTTGTTTTACTGGTAATATGAAAGTATTTACTGATAATGGTACTAAAAATATTTCTAATATTAAAATTGGTGATAAAGTACTATCATATAATGGTAAGGAACAAGAATTTAAAGAAGTTGATAAATTAGTATCACATAGAGCTAATAAACTTTATGTTATAAATGGAATTGAAGCAACTTGTTCACATCCATTTTATACTAATAATGGCATCAAATTAGCACAAGATTTAACTAAAGAAGATAAATTAATTAGTATTAAAAATGAATATATAGATATTAGTTCTATTGAAATAAAAGAAACAAATGAAGAAGTTTATGAAATAAGAGTTAAAGACAATAATAATTATTATGTTGAAAATATTTTAGTTCATAATGAAAGTTCGGTATTAGAAGGTGATAAATAATGGCTATAAGTAGTGATTTTAGTACAAGTAATAGATATATTAAATATAGAATTATAGTTACTGAAAATAGTACTGATGTTAATAAAAATAAATCTAATGTTAATGTTAAAGTTCAAGTATGGCGTACTAATACTGGTTATACTACATATGGTAGTGGTGAATGTAGATGTAATATTGATGGTGTTGTATATAAACAATCAATAACACCAAGCCAAAAGTTTACATATAATTCATATACTGAAGTGTTTAATAAAACTTTAGATATTACACATAATGATAATGGTTATAAAACTATATATGTATCTTCAGTTATAGCAATGAATGTTGTTAGTTCTGATTTACAAGGCTTTAATGTTGATTTAACATATATTCCTAGACAAGCTAATGTTACATCAGCATCAAATTTCAATGATGAACAAAACCCAACTATTCAATATCAAAATTTAGCTGGTAATGCAGTAACTACCTTACAAGCTGCAATATATAATCAAGCTGGTACAACTGCTTATGCTGGTTATAGGGATATATCTAAAACTGGTAATTCATATACATTTAACTTAACAACTGCTGAAAGAAATGCTTTAAGAAATGCAATTCCTAATAAAAATTCAATGTATGTTAGATTTTATATAAAAACAATTATAGGTGGTAATACTTTTTATTCATATAAAGAAGTAACTTTATCAATAATAAATGCTAACCCTATTGCTAGTACATTTACATATGCTGATACAAACCAAATAACAACAGCAATTACTAACAATGACCAGCAAATTATAAGAAATAATAGTTTATTAACATTTACAATAGGTGCTGGTACTGCTTTAAAAGGTGCTAGTATTGCAGAATACTATGTTTCATTTAATAATAATACTTATGATTGTCATACTGGTACTAATAACTTTGGCACACAAAATATTTCAAATAATACTGATGCAATATTAAGGGTTATTGATACTAGGGGTAATGTAACAACTAAAACTATAAATGTTCAATTCTTAAACTGGGAATTACCATATGCTTTAATAACAACTGAAAGATACCAAAATTATTATAGTGAAACATCTTTATTAGTAGATGGTAAATATTCTAGTTTAGATAATAAAAATACCTTAACTATTAAATATCAATATAAAAAAGTTGAAGATGAAAATTATAATGCACTAACCACACTTGCTAATAATACATCAACAACACTAGATCTAGATAATCTTTATCAATGGAATATAAGGGTATTATTAACTGATAAATTAGGAACTACAACTTATAATTTAACTGTTGATAGGGGGCAACCAATTATATTCTTTGATAGAATTAGAAAATCAGTTGGTGTAAATTGCTTCCCAATAAGTACTGATGGTATTGAAAGTGATGGTTTACAAATAGATGATTTAATATATATTGGTAGCCAAACACTATATGATAGTTATATTAAAACTACTGGTGGAACTGATACAGTATTAGGTTCATATGATTATGGCTTAATTGATGGTGTATTTAATGGTATAAATATACCAAGTAATTATGAAATGGCATTTAGATTAACTGCACAAATTTCAACCAATGGATCACAAACTGCTAGTGTAGGTATAAATAATATATATAGTAATCAAGGAAATACTTGGTCGGCTAATACATTTAGAAAAATAGTATCTACAAGAATATTTAAGAAAACTGAAATAACTTTAGAAACTACATTAGGTTATAGTAAAAATGGTACAAACTTAAAGTGTGTATCAAGTGCAGATGGTGAAGCATACTTTTGGAATATAACTATTCACGGATATTTAGTTAAAAAATCAACTACATTAACTAATTATTTAGAAGTATATAGTTCAAATGCAAATGGAAATTCATAATAAAAAGGTGTTTTAAGCACCTTTTTTAATTTTATTGATAAATTCCTTACATTTATATTTAAAACCCCTATAGCGGTCTATTTTATAGTTTTTATGGCATTCCCAAACTATATATGTATTTAATACATTATCTTTTTCAATTTCATATTTCATTTTCATCACCTAATTCCAAATAATACTACCTATAAATAAGTTACCAAAACCAAATGTAAACCAAGCTATAAATAATAGATCACCATATTTATCAGAATATACACCAAGTTTACCTAATATCATATAAATAATTAATGATATTATTATTTGTATTATTGTAAATACTACCTTTCCTACTTTTGTTAATTTATACTTTTTATTCTCTATTCCCTTTTTCATTATTTACCACCTAAATATTCTTTCATTTCATTAAAAAGTTCCATTGGTTCTATACCTTCAACTTTTGCTATATCATAAATTAAGCTAAAAGGTATTTTATCAACTGGTACTGAACCATCAGCATACCTATATAATCTTTTTATATCTAAATTTAATTCTTTAGTTAAATAATATAAACTATGCTTTTGATTTTTATATAATTTTTTCATTTTCATCATCCTTACTATATCTTTTTCTATATTTTATATTATTACTATATTTATACCTTCTTTCTTTTATCTTGTAAACATATTACCACCTATGGTAATAATAAGTCAATAAAAAATTGCAAGTTATTTAAACTTTACACTTAAACTTGCAATACATATAAATACTATATGATTTTAGGGAAAAGAAATGTAATTTCATATAAACTAAAAAAGACTTTAGTTGGGTTAGTCCTTTTTAGTGTTTATATGCACACAAATACTTAATATAAGTACTTGTATATCAATTATACCATTGATTTTAGTGATATGCAAAACTTAATTAAAGTGTAACACATATTATTATAATTTGTATATTAAGGTTTTATTTACATTTATAAAGATTTATATTTTCTATGAAAAGTTTAATTTTCTTATTTACTTTATATGTCTAATAATCTAAACTGATTGTTCCAAGGCAACCTTGTTTTACATTTTTTCATAGAAAAGCCCTACTATTAAAGCAAAACTTTTCTATTTAACTATTGTTCACAAGTATAACACAATAGCCCCACAACATCACTTTATGTAAGTATAGATATTTGCTAGTCCATATCACTTACATAGCCCTAAACCTAGCCAAGCCCCCCATACCCGCTTTTTATAGTTGGTCGTTCTGATCCCCAACTTGACGGTGTAAGCGGGGTGATGTTTCCCATTTAGCACCGAGTTGCAAAGCATATATAATATGCTAGGTAGCATCCGTTTAGATACTAATTTTCCGCATAGGCTCAACCAAACCCATAGTTTTATAGTCCCCAGCTGGACATAGCTAATAACCCAGTAATACCAATGTAAAACCAAATTAAAGCCTTCTACAATTTAGTAGTGTAGCCACTATTGATAAACTAAACCCTATCAATTAGGTTTTAGTGTTATCATAAAACTTGTATTTGAATTGAAGTGATATGATAACACTAATGTATTACTAATGTTATCATATATGGTAATACATTACAACCTAAATATCTATATTTTTAAATATATTTTTAATGAAAAATTATTATCTTTTTTACTTTTGTATGAATTTCTTTGGGTTTTAGTATATTCAACCTTTTCTATAATTGATTTTAAAAGTGTGTTTTTATCCACTATTGATAGGTTATGATATTCATTTAATACATTTTCAAGTATTGGTATAGCTTTTAATGCTCTATCTTCTTCATCTATTTCTATTATGCTTAATTCTTTCAATTTAGCATTTAATTCCTTTAAATCATTTTCCAATACATTAACCCTTTCAACATATCTTTCTTTTGTATATATGCCTTCTTCAAGCATTTCACAACATCTATCAATAGCTTCTTTTTTCTTTAAAATACTTGATTTAATTAAAATAATATTTTTTTCTTTTTCTTCTTTTAACTTTTTAATTTCATCAGCAGTATTTTCTAAAAAGTAATTAAAGCCTTTTAATTCATTTTTTATTTCATCTAATAACTTTTCTTCTACAAGATGAAAATATGATGATACAGTAGAACAATGTTTATTATTACAATCTAGCATAGGCGGTCTAGTTCTATTACCACCATAATGTAAGTTCATTACCTTGCCACATTCACTACACCTTAAAAATGATGCTAGTGGGTTTTTAAGTGTATGGGAAACTTTAACCTTTGGTGTTTTATCTTCAAATTTTTCTTGAACCTTATAAAAAGTATCATCATCTATTAAGGGTTGATGTTTTCCTTTATATTGTACCTTTTCACCATTAGCAGTAGCATTTATATAACCTATATTTATTTTATTTTTTAATACTTTTCTTAATAGTTTTGGTGTCCATAGCATATTTTTTCTAGTTCTGACACCTATATCATTTAAATAATCACACAATTCAGCTATACCAGTATTTTCATATGCATATTGGTTATATAGATATGCAACTAAATCTGCTTCTTTTTCATTTGGAATTAATACATAGCCTTTACCTTGTCTTTCTTTATTATAGCCAAAAGGAATGGTAGAACCAGTATAAAAACCTTCCTTTTGTGCTTGTTTTTTACCCCTTACCATTCTTCTTTTAATAGCCTTTAGTTCTTGCCTAGATAAAAATAAACTTAATTCTAACATATCTTCATCTATTTCATCACCATTAGCTAGATCATATACTTTATTTAATGTATAAATTAATGTTCCACTATTTTTAAAAGTTTCTTTAATAATTTCTTGGTCAATTCCATTACCCCTAGATAATCTTTGTAATTCTATTACTACAACACCATCATATAAATTATTTTTAACATCTTCTAATAATTGCTGCATTTGTGGTCTATTAGATAAACTATCACCACTTACTATTTCCCTATATATAGTATCTTCAGTATAAAATAAATCATATTTATTACAATATTCTTTTAAAAGACTTTCGTGTCTTTTTAATGTATCTTCTTTATCAAAATCATCTTCCCTAGATTTTCTAATATAAATTGCTACTTTCATATGTCTTTTCCTTTCTTCTTTTGCATTTAGCACAAGCTGATATTGATTTAATAAACTTTTTAGAATTAACTAAAATTGTACCACCACAAGTTCTACATTTAATGTATAAAATATTATCTTTATCTTTAAAAGCATCATAAGAATAAAAACTTTCTTTGTAACTATCCATTAAATTAACAAAATTATTAATTGCAACTAGTTCTTCTTTAGTAAAATCTTTACTAGAATAAACTAATTTATGTTCATATTCTAAACTTAAATCATCATTAACTAATTCATCCATAGTTACATTAAAAAAGGTTGCTACCTTCTTTAGAACCTTTAAACTTACTTTTTCATATTTGCCTTCATACCAAGCTGATATAGTTGATGGTGCTATATTAATTTCTTTAGCTAAATCACTTTTTCTAATTCCTTTTTCTTTTAGTAAATAATCTAAATTATTTATAAAATGCACTATACTGTACCCCCGCTTCTACTTTTTTTTACAAAATTAATTGTAATGTAAAAAGTTTACAATTTCAATTAATAGTAAATATTTTCCACATAAAAATACATAAATTATTTTTTATTGTTAATTTTTTGTTGACTTTGGTAACTTATGGAATTATACTTATGTTAATAATAGTTCAGCAAGATGAAAAATATATTTCATTAAACTGAAATATTGGGAAGGTGGGGATGAATGTGAAATATGGCAATTTAAGGGCTGAAATGTCTAGGGCTAATATAGGCAACTATAAAATGGCTGAATTAATAGGCATAACACCACAATGTTTTTATAAAAAGCTTAATGGTGGCGGAATTTGGAACTTAAAGGAAATGGCTAAAATTCAGAAGATTTTACAAGAAGCAACCAAATTAAAATTACCTTTAGATTATTTATTTGAAGGTGATATTAATGGTGATTAGAAAAACACCGACATCAAGAGATTTAAAACACATCTATAGGACAATTCAACAATTAATAGACAACAAGCAATGTTATTACACCAAGGAAGAAATAGAACAATTAAAAAGGGATGAAAAAAATATTTTTTTAGAAATGGGGAATAAAAATTGAATAAGGAAAAAGCTAAAAGCACATTAGCTAAAAAAAAGGAAGGCTATGGTTATAAATATACTGAATTAGCCCAAATTAATACATATTGTGATGAAAACAATATAAAGTACTACCAAGAGATAGAAACAAGTGAAATTAACCAACAAGATTATATGGTTACATTTATTTCTGAAGATGGTGGTGATTATGTAAAACATAGGGGTTGTAAAATAGTAGATGCTACATTAAGTGGAATTAAAAACCCAGTACAAGAATATGGTTCAAGTTTAACTTATTGTAGAAGATATAGTTTATTAATGGCTTTAGGTTTAGCAACTGAAGATGATGATGGTGCTAGTTTAACTGAAGTAAAAGAAGTTACTTTAGAAGATGCTAAATCATTTACATTTGAATTTGGTAAATATAAAGGTTCTAAATTAGTTGATGTTATAAAAAATAATAATGGTTATATTCAATGGCTATTAAAACAAGATAACACCAACCCAACACTATTAAAGTGTATAGAACTATTAACTGGTGAAGTTGCAGAAACTGAAGCTGAAAAAGAAGAAAGAATACAACTAACTAAAAGATTACAAAGATTATTGGTAGATAAGGGTTGTGATCTACAAGAAATGTTAGATGATTATGATGTATCTAGTACCAATGATTTAACCATAGAAAATTATAGAAAAATGGTTGATGAATGGGAAAATGCATATAAATAGGGGGATGATTAGAAATGATAAAATTAAAAATTAAAAAAAGTTCTTTTAAGAAAATGGAAGATATTTTAAATCAAACTTATGAAGTATTTGAAATTAAAAATAGTGAAGGTGAAGATGTAACTTTTATAGATGAATATGAACTACAAGAAATGTTGGAAGATATGTATGTATCATATTTAAATATAGAAGAAGAATATAAAGATTTTCAACAAGAAGTAAAAGATAATTATAAGCTAATTCCATATTGGCAACAAGTTGGGGATGATCCAAAATATCATTGTTAATTAGAAATGGGGAATAGAAATTATGAGTAGAATTAACAAATTTACACCAATAGTAAAATATGTGTTGGAAACTAATGAAAGGGCTAGATGTGATGACTTTATATTAATTAATGAAGTTTATAAACATCTATGGAAAGATATAAATTTTGTTTACTTTGGTCAAGTTATGGAAAATCATAAAGCATATGGTTTACCAGCATTAGCAACTATTATCAGAATTAGAAGAAGATTACAATTAGAGAATAAAGAATTAGAAGCTAGTGATGAAGTTAAAGAACAAAGAAAACAAGAAGAATTAGATATAAGAGCATATCTAAAAGAAAGAAGTGAATAAGATGGATATTATATTAACTTGCTTAAAATGGGGTGTAGGTGCTGCACTTGGTACTGGTGCATTTATAGTAGTACTAAAATTAATAATAGTTATATTAGAAATGGGTGGTAAAAATGAATAAAGTAATAATTACAAAAGCAAGATTGGTTAAAGATATTGAAGTTAAGTATAATGTAAAAGGTAATGCAGTTATACAAAATTCAATAGCAATAAAAAGAGATTATAAAAATGAAAATGGTGAATATGATACTGATTTTTTCAATGTTTCACTATTTGGTAATAATGCTGAATATATATCAAAGTTTGGTAGTAAAGGTTCATTAGTTAATGTATTTGGTACATTAAGAAACTATAAATACAAAGATAAAGATGGAAATAATAGAATATCTACTGAAATTATAGTTGATAACATTGAATTATTATCAAAAGCAACTGATAAAGATGAACCAGTTAAAGAAGAAGTAAAAGAACCAGTAAAAGAAATAAGTGATGTTTATGAACAATTTGCTGATGAAATATCAGATGATGATTTACCATTTTAATAGAAAAGGGGAATAGAGATGGAAACAAGTGAAAAATTATTAATAGAACTAGCAATAGATAAAAAATATTTAGATTTAATAGTATATCTAATGATAGATAATGCTGAATTAAATTATAAAAAAGATGGGTTAAGAATAACCAATGAAGATGTAATACTTCAAATACTAAAGCAGCTATATCCTAAATCTTATGATTTAAAATTAAATGAATTGCTAGAAAAAGAGCTAAATAAAGGGCAAATAGAAGAATAGAAAGGAAATATGTCAAGTTAGCACCAAATGGTGTTGACTTGGCATTAATTATATAAAAATGGATAATTTAGAAGAAAATTTAAATTTAATTAAATGTCCTAGATGTAATTATTGTAATAGAAAATACTTTGTTAAAAAATATGGTACTTGCAATAATTGTAATAAAGTATTAGATGAAAAAGCATATTTTAAATATAGAATGGCAAAGAAGTTACATTTAGTTAGATATGGTCAAATGGGTTTTTATTATAGGGATGATAAAAAATGAGTGAAAAGAAGTTAAAAAAATTATTAAAAGAAAAAACACCAGCTGAAATATTAACCGATTATATGAATAACAAAATATTCTTATATCAAAGACAAGTTGAAATGTTATGTAAATTAGGAAATCATATTGGCGGTGTAAATTGTAGGTGATTAAATGGATCTATATGAACAAATAGAAAAACTAATGAATGAATTAACTAAATCTATTAGTTTATTAAGAAAAAATGGAACTGCATTAGCTGAAGCTGAAAGAGATTATAAAATTACATTAAGACAAGAAGCATTAAAATTAAGAGTAGAAAAAGATATGCCAGTTACACTAATAAATCAAATAATATTTGGTGTTCCAAATGTTGCAGAATTAAGATTTAAAAGGGATGTAGCCCAAACAACATATGATGCTAATTTAGAACATATTAATGTAACTAAACTAAAATTAAGAATATTAGAAAATCAATTATCTAGGGAATGGGGGAATGTAAAGAATAGTTAAAAATTTATCACATTTTGTAGAATGGTGGTATAATGTATATAAGGTACACATAGATTAAGGCATTTTATATTAGAAAGTAAGAACTATGTGTACCCCTATACTACTTACTTTCTAATATAAGGTGCTTTTTTCTATACCTAGAAAGGAATTTACTATGGGAAATGATTTAGAAAGAGATTTTAAGGGGGTATGGATAGCAAGAGAAATATGGCTAGATAGTAGATTAAATGCTATAGATAAAGTTGTATTAGCTGAAATTGATAGCCTAGATAATGAAAATCATTGTAATGCTAGTAATGAATATTTATCAAAGTTTTGCCAATGTAGCCAAAAGACAATTACAAGAAGTATTAATAAATTAATAGAATTAGGTTATATAAAAGTAATTAGCTTTGATGGTAGGCATAGAATAATTGAAAGTTGTCTAGGCTGCATGGACAAAATGTCTAGGCTGAATAGTCAAGATGTCCAAGCAGATAGGTCAAAATGTCCATCTATTAATATAAATAATAATATAGTTAGAAATAATAAAATAAATAAAAGGGAATTTACTGAAGAAGATTTTACTATAAGTGAATTTAATTGGTTGAAGGGATGATTAAATTGAGTGAAAATATTTTAGAAGATCTAAAAACTGAAAATAGTATAAATAAAAATATGTATGGTAGATATAAACTATTAAAATTGCATTATGATATTGAAGTAATTGATAAAGTATTAATTATAAATAAACCTATACCAGTAAAAGATTTTATGATAGTAAAAGAAGTATATAGATGGTTAGGTTATAATTTTAAAGATATAGAAGTTGGTAATTTAATTTAAAAGGAAGTGATAAGAAATGATAGATTGGAATAAAAGAAATGGTGGTTTTTTATCACCCGAAAGTGTATACGAGGATCAATTAGGTAATTTATCACAACAAATAAATGAAAAAGATAAAGAAATAGAAAGATTAAATAATATCATAAATGAATTAGATAATTTAATATCTATAAAAATAATAAGGGAAGTAAATGAAGAAAACTATCATATTGATATTAATGATGTTGTTGAAATAAAAAATAAATTATTAGAACTCAAAGGAAGTGAAAAATAATGGAAGCAAAAGAAATGTTTAAAAAGTTAGGGTATAAATTAAAGCAATGTTATGTATATGAAAAAGTCATACCAACTGATACTTATTATTATGTTACATCAATTGGTTTTAACGATAAGGGTTTTGTTCATATATTAACGAAAATGGTAGGTCAAGGAAAAGAACAAGATATTGTATCATCATTAACATTAGAAGAACTACAAGCAATAAATAAACAAGTAGAAGAATTAGGGTGGAATGAATGATATATGTAGGTTATCAAGGAATAGGTAAATCAAGCATAGCTGGTAAAAATAATTGTATTGATTTAGAAAGTGGAAACTTTTGGGTAGATAATATTAGAAATGACAATTGGTATAAAGAATATTGCAATATAGCAGAACATTTATCTAATCAAGGTTATAAAGTGTTTATGAGTTCTCATAAAATAGTAAGAGAAGAATTAAATAATCGTGGTATAGAATTTACTGTAATATGTCCTAGTTTGATATTAAAAGAACAATGGATAAAAAGACTACAAGAAAGATTTGATAGAACAAGAAGCACAAAAGACTTTAAAGCATTAAAAAATGCAGAAGAAATGTATGAAGAAAATATCAAAGATTTAACAAGTGAAAAAAATACGATAGTAATCACAACAACTGATTATGATTTGTTAGATAAGGTAAATGGTGATGAATAATGGAAGCAAAAGATAAAGAAGAATTAGAAAAATTACAAACTGAAATATTAGAACTAATTAGAGATAGTGAAATAGAACCACTTTTAAAGATGGATCTACTAACTAATATATATTTCTTTTTAGATATTAATTTATATGAAGAAAATATAAGAACTTTACAATTACATTATGGAAATAGAATTAAGAAAGGAACTATTGAAAATGAAAATACTAATGTTATTAATCTTATTAAGTAATATAATAGCTTTAATACTTGCTTTAGTTTATTATCATTTAAATAATAAAGTTATTAAAGAATATGAAAGAAAACTAAAGGAATTAAGTAATAATGAATAAGTTATTTATTATATTATTAATAATTATTGTAATTTTAAAATATGTATTTATGAGATGGTATAAATAATGAAAAAATCTTTAATAAGCAATAAAAAAGAATGTTATGTATGTAAAACAACCTATAACTTACATTGTCATCACATATTTGAAGGCACTGGAAGAAGAAAATTAAGTGATGATGATGGTTGCTGGGTATGGTTATGTGCTTATCATCATAATATGTCTAATGAAGGTGTGCATTTTAATAAAAAATTAGATTTAGAATTAAAAAGAAGATGTGAATTAAAATGGCTTTTAGATGATTATGATAGGTGCATTAATGATTTTATAAAAAGATATACTAAAAATTATTTATGGGAAGAATAAAAAATATAATAGGACAAGGTTATTATAAATAGGAAGGAAAAGAAATGGATGGGAAAGAATAAATATAAGATACCAGTTCATATTAGGAATTATGTAAAAAAAGAATTATATGATTATAAAAAGAATAAGTTAATTATTATTGAGTTGCAAAAGAAACCAAATAACATCAATTCACATTCAATTCTAGTAGCCACCCAAAGAATAAATCAAATAGAAGATGTATTAAATAGATTAAATGAAGAAGATGAAAAAGCAGTTAAAACAATATTCTTTGATAGAAAATCACAAGTTAAAGCTGAAATGGAAGATAATTTAACTAAAGGTATGTATTATTATGTAATGAACAAAGTTATATATTTAGTTGCTGAAGAAATGAATTTAATTTAAGAAAAAGTTATGAATTTTGGAATATCAAATTAAGCTATAATGTAAAAAAGACATTATGGCTTTTTTAATGAAAGGGAAGTAAATTATGATCTATAAAATATACATTAATTCAAATGGTTGGAAGGAATTAACAAAACCAACTAATGATTTAAAAAAAGTAATAGCAACATTAGATTATACATTATCAAGTGGTAGAGAAATAATGGTTAAAAGAACAACTGATAGAGATGAAATAATATTTAATAGTATGTTTGATGATTATGAAACATTTAGAGAAAATGCAAAATTACAAACTTTAAGTTGTGTTGAACTTAAAGAAGAAATATTAGATTTAAGTGAAAAGAAAGGAAGGAAGTTATGACAAATAAAGCATATGATATTATGAAATATGTTGCACAAATTGTTTTACCAGCTTTAGGTACTCTATACTTTGCACTTGCTAGTATATGGGGTTTACCTTATGGTGAACAAGTTGTTGGAACTATTACCGCAATAGATACCTTTTTAGGTGCTATTCTTATGATTTCAACAAATGCTTACAACAAGAATAACAAGAAAAGTAAATGAAATTGAAAGGTAATGGTGGTGCTTATTGTATCACTATTACCAATCATTAAATGTAAAGAAACTTATCAATTAAAATATTTAGAGATAAGTTATATAAAGAAAGAAGGAATAAATATGAAGTCATTAGAAAGTTTTATTAATGACACAGTAGGAAAAAAGAATGCTTTACCTAGTGGTATGCAAAAGGGGCAATGTGTAACATTAATTCAATTATATATTCACGATTGTTTTGGTGCAGCTATTAAAGCAAGGGGTAATGCTAAAGATTTTGGTGATACATTAGTTAAAGAAGGACTTGCTAAAGTAGTTAAAGAACCTAGAATTGGTGATATTATTGTTTATAAAAAAGAAGGTAAGATTAATGGTGTAGTATATGGACATATTGCCATTTATATAGATAAAGAAACAATCTATGACCAAAATGATGGTTACCACGATAATTATAGGGCTGGTTATGGTAAACACCTTAATTCAACTGAAACTTACTATAGAATGATTACTAAAGAAGATTGGTCAGAAGGTAGATACCAATTACTTGTTTCTAAAGCAATTAGACAAACACCATCTTTAACTAATAATATTATTTTAGTTGGTGCAGTAATGCCAAGTAAAAGAAACTTATTAACTTCTGCAAATGTAAGAGCAAAAGCATATTATAAAGTAGGTGTAGTATTAGATATTACCCAACTTATGATGGAAAAGAACGGAAGAATTTGGGGCAAAACAATTAACACTTGGGTAGTATTAAGAAATAAAGATGGTTCATTACAAGCTAAAAAAATATAAGGGTGAATTTATGAAAAATTTTTTTAAAATAATTATACCTAATTATAATAATGATGAATGGCTAGAAAAATGTATTAATTCTATATTAAATCAAACATTTCAAGATTTTCATATCATAATAATAGATGATGTATCTACTGATAATTCAAAAGATATTATTTTAAAATTATTTAATGAACATTCTGATAAAATAAGCTATATCTTTTTAAATAATAAAAGATTTAATGGTGGTACTAGAAATGTTGGTATAGAATTTGATTTAAATAGTGAATATACACTATTTATAGATAGTGATGATAGTTTTGTAGATAATAATTGTTTACAAGATATATATGATTTAATACAAAGTACTAAAGCTGAATGTATAAGATTATCATATAATGCTATTCGTGGTGATAATGTAATACCAGTTATATTAACTGAAACTACACCAGCAGAATTAGTTGATAATGTAAATGTAGCTTGTTGGTTAAAAGTAGTTAAAACTGATTTAGTACAAAGATTTACTGAAAATACATTAATGGAAGATGCAGTTTATAATATAAAACAATGTGATGTTATAAATTCAGTAGTTCCAATAAAAAAACCAATAATTAATTGGAATAGAAACAATAAAAATAGTACTTCAATAAATACCAACCAACAAAATAACAAATGGGCTAGTTCCCAATATAGATATTGTGCTGATTTAATGGATCTAAAATGTAATCACGATTATTGTGAAAAAGAAAGACAAGCTAGGTTAAATGCTTGTATTAGAAATATCAATAATGGAAGGATAACACAAGATAAATGAAAAATGTATTTTGTTATGACAATTTAAAAGCAGTTGGTGGTATAGAAGAATTTTTTTATCAAATAGCCAAGAAATATAAAGATTATGATATTACATTATATTATAGGCAAGGTGATAAAGAACAAATTAGAAGGCTTAAAAAATATATCAGATGTGTTCAATATAAAGGTGAAAAAATTAAATGTGATAAAGCATTTTTTAACTATTATGCATCTATGATAGATAATGTAGAAGCTAAAGAATATGCTTTAATAATTCATGCCGATTATAAAGCTATGGTAGAACAAGGTATTATATCTAAATCTAAAATACCTACATATACCAAAATTAATAAATATTATGGTGTATCTAAAGTAGTTTGTGATAGTTTTGAAGAATTAACTGGAATTAAACCAACTTTAGTATATAACCCATTTGAAGTAGATAAACCAAAGAAAATATTACAATTAATATCAACTACTAGATTAACTAAAGAAAAAGGTTTAGATAATATTATTAAATTAGGTAATAAATTAGATCAATATTGTGAAAAAACTGGAAATGATTATGAATGGTTAATTTTTACTGATGATATAGTAAAAATAGATAACCCTAGAATAATATTTTTAAAATCTAGATTAGATGTAGAACCATTTATTAAAAAATCAGATTATTTAGTACAATTATCTAAACACGAAGCTTATTGTTATGCAGTAGTTAAAAGTTTATGTTTAGGTACACCAGTTATAGTAACTGATATGCCAGTTATGAAAGAAATTGGTGTAAATAAAGATAATGGTATTATATTAGATTTTGATTTAGATAATATACCAATGAAAGATATATTTGAAAATAAATATAACTTTAAATATGAACCTAAAGCTAGTAATTGGGATAAAGTATTAGCTAAAGGTAATTCTACATATCAAGAAGATATAAAAGCTAAATATGAAGTAGAAGCATTAGATACATATTCAAAACATAATGTAACTGATAATGTTCTTGGTAGAGTACCTAAAAAGGGTGAAAAATTTAAAGTAGATTATAATAGACTACAAACATTATTAGGTGATAATGATTTAAATAGAATATATGTTAAGTTAATTAAGAAGGTATAAACACCTTATGAACATTTTATAAGCACCTTAAAACCGATTTAAATAGGTGCTAAATTTTGGTAAAAGGTAGTGATATATATGTTAAAGGCTTGTAGTAAATGTGGTAGAATACATCCTTATAATTATGTATGTACTAAATATATTAGAGCCAATACTGAAGCTACTAATATAAGAAGCAAGAGTAGATGGCATAAGAAGGCTGAAGAAATAAAAGAACATAGTAAGTATTTATGCCAAGTATGTAAAGATAATGGTATATATACATATAATAATTTAGAAGCACATCATATAATACCTATCAATGAAGATAGCACTAAAGCATTTGATAACTATAATATACTATGTGTATGTAGTAGTTGTCATAAAGAATGTGAGTGTGGCAAGATACCTAGAACATATCAGCTTAAATTAGCTAGAGAAAGGGAAGATAATGTATAAATTATTAATTAAACTTATTATTATAGTAGATATTACAATTATTTTATCTAAATTAAGGTAAGTTTACTTAATTAGCCTATACATAAAACACCCCCCTATGGGTTTATTTAGGAATTTAAAAATTATTTTGAAAT
>OCVV011345482.1_pt1 | contig 33214 bp, 32 predicted proteins | sample 1539721 | NCBI WGS metagenome assembly OCVV01 (sample SAMN02144230, study PRJEB22623) | gut metagenome | biome: sheep rumen | host: Ovis aries | place: New Zealand | reverse complement strand
CCGTACTTCTGCACGGTATCCACAATCTTCTCCGCGATCTCCCCGCGGTAGAAGGCTTCCTCTCCCTCTTCTGCAATGAGCTCCAGCGTATCCGCCAGGTCGGGATTGGTGATGGTATCGCCCGGTTCATAGGGCATCTGCCAGTCCGGATCCAGGTAAATGTCTGCGGTACTCGGATATGCGGATATCTGCGGATAGGCGTCCTTGATGTCCCGGCTGGTGATCTCCGAGACGGTAAACCCATTTCTTGCCATATCGATGGCGGGCTGCATCACCTGCTGCCGGCTCATGGTTCCATAGTGATCCAGGGCGTACAGCATTCCCTTTACTTCTCCGGGAACAGCCACGGCCTTTGCGCCGATCTTATTCTCCTGGTCCTTTACGGTTCCGTCCCCCAGGATGGTCCACTGGTCACGGGACGCCGCTTTTCCCGCCCGGTCCCGGAAGTCGATAAATACCACTTCCCCTGTCTCCCCGAACCGGACCGTCATAAAGCCTCCGCCGCCGATACCGGAAGACTGCTGCTCGCAGACACCGAGGGCAAACCCGATGGCGCAGGCGGCGTCGATGGCATTGCCCCCTGCTTTCATGATATCCATTCCGATCCGGGCCGCATCTTCTCTGCCCGCGGCGATGACGCCGTTTGTTCCTTCCGCATCCCGGCCGCCGGTGATAACCGTCTCACCGCCGAAGGCTGCCCCGGTTTCAGGCTGGCTCTCCGCCCCGGCCTGTGTTTCCTGAGAAGTCTCTTCCTCCGGTGAATCCTCCGCGGCATCTGCAGCGGTAGTCTCTTCCGGTGCACTCTCAGTCGCAGGATTCCCTGCACAGCCGCTCATGACAAGTGCCGTCACCAGCAACCACGGTGCTATGGTCCGTCTTCTTTTCTGTATTCTCTGCATGCTGTCCTCTCGAAGTCTCCTGTAACATCAATTTTGCATTAACACTTATTTGCTCTGCGCATACAGCCAGTCGCGCACTGCCTCGATCTTATACGCATAATCAAAGGAGGTCATGTGCTCCCCGGCCATGCTGTTGCTGACTTTGCCATCCGCAACGGTAGTTCCTGCCGTGAAAGTCACGAAGTTTGCGTCATTTCCTTCTTCCAGCATGGATGCCACTGCCGCATTCTGGGTCTCTGCGTCATCCTGCGCGCTCCACTCGGCGTGACTGTAGGAGGCACCGTCGCTTTCAAATACTTCCATAAGCCCCGCCTGCCCTTCGGATGCCCTGGGATCGCCGGCGGAGACAATATAGAAAAATCTTTTGTCTTCCAGAATACCTAACTGGCTGTTATCCCACTGGCTTCCCACAAAGAGAGAAGCAGCGAACAGATCCGGATATGCAATGTTCTGGTAAAACGAGGTCATTCCGCCCATGGACTGGCCCGTCGTATAGATACGATTCGTGTCAATGGAATACTCTTCTGTAATGGACTCAATCAGGCGGACCGCAATATCCACCTGCTCCGAATGCTCGGCGTTGTCATTGACCACCGTCTCGGTAAATACCGGGATCACGATAAAGGAGGGATGCTTTGCCTGCTCCTCCTCTGTGGCAAAGACAAGGCCGCCCCAGCCCTGGGTCAGGACCGCATCGGTGCCCTTGCCGACTACGCTGGAATCCGGGATGAACTGCAAGAGCGGGTAATTCTGTGTACTGTCATACTCTTCCGGCACATACAGCTGATACTGAAGGCTTGTGCCTGTTTCCTCATCCTCAAAGGTCCTGAGTTCAAACTTGGGTGCCACCTCAGCGATCATGGCCTGAAGCTCGGTGTCAGACGACTTGTCCACACCGCCGCCTCCGCGGGGACCTCCCTGGCCGCCGGGACCGCCGCCGGGCTGACCATTTTCACCAGGTGTCTCCTCCGGCACCTCTTCTCCTTCCGCTTCTTCTGCTTCAGCAGTTTCAGAAGAAACCTCCGTCTCTGCTGCGGTTTCCTGCGCTTCTGTCGTCTCTGCGGCAGCTGCTGCACTTTCGCCCGCTCCGCAGGCTGTCATGCTCATCACCAGTGTCAGTGCCAGTGCAGCTGCAATACTTCTCTTTTTCATGTCAGATACCACCTTTCTGAAAAATGTTACGGTATCCGGTCTTACGCTTGCGCTGCACGATACCACCTCAGGTTGAGGCTATCTTACACTGCAAAAGTGATGGAAATGTGAAATCAGAATTACTTTGTGAATTCTACCGGAACTCCATACGTCCCATCCGCCTGCACCTTGGCCGAAAACACGGCGCAGTTGCCGATATATCTCGACCACCAGCTGCCGCCAGAATCCGGCGTCAGATATTCCAGCGCCCCCTTCATAGCAATGGCATGGGTGGAAAGCAGGACATTCTGTTCCGCCGCCTCCTCCCGGATCTCTTCGAGGAATTCTCCCAGCCGGGAAACAATGTGCGGAAGGGGTTCCATCCCCTTCGGGGCAGGATGATGCACCAGGTCCCGGAAAAACTCTATCAGTTCCGGGGCCGGATTCTTAAGATCCATTCCCTCATAGGGCCCGTAGTCCATCTCAATCAGGCGGGGCTCAATCACATGGGGCGCCATACCGGTTACAATCTCCGCGGTCTGAACGGCCCGCACAAGGGGGCTGCTGTACACCCGGTCAAAGTGTATTCCCGCTGCCAAAAGCCGGTCTCTGACCTCCACAGCCTGCATTCTTCCCGTATCATTCAGGGCGATATCACTCCGGCCCTGCAGGAGATTTGCCTTATTCTTCTCGGTCTGTCCGTGACGGATGATGTAAAGCATGGGATTACCTCGCTGTCAGTAAACTTCTTTCAAACCGTACTATATATGTCCCCAGCACCTGCCGGCAGGGAATCTGTGCTGCATTCTCCGCGGTCAGTTCTCTCTTCTCATAACTATACTGCTTCTCCTCCGGGAAGGCGGGAAGGGTCTTCCGTTCACTCTTTCCTGCGGCGTCCCCCTCATGGAAGTGCCAGGCGAATTCACAGTCGCAGAACTCCTTGTTCTCCGTAATCGTCTCCGCCGGCCGAAACACCCCTTCCTGCAGGAAGAAACAGCCGTCATTGTCCTTCTCCGCAGGACAGCCGCCCGCGTTTTCCCCCGTGGGCCACGGGGGTGTTGAACTCAATATATACCGTCTTCTCGTCCCGGAGCTCCGTATTAATGCGCAGTACCGGCCGAAGAGACTCATAATCTTCCGGAAGCAGCGCCCTGATCCGGTCCTGCTCAATGCCATATGCCATTACAAACTGTTCTACCTGCATGTCTTATCCTCTTAATTCTTACATGTCGGCCCAGAGCTAGCGGAAAGTCTCTTTCTGTTTTCCCAATATCGTTATTATTCACAATTATTGTTTTGAAAAAGGCAACATAACTCCAAAAAACCCGTCCCTATTTGGCAATATATCACAAATACAATTTTTCTCTTGATTTATCATTGTCGTTGTTTTTGTATGACTATATAATTATCATAATTATCGCAGTGCTATAGTGTGTTTAGCCCGATAGCCGATAGGGCGGCGCGAACTCCCGCACCCAGTCTTGTGGAAGGGGGTATGCTTATGAGTTCATATGAAGAACTAATGATTGTCCTGACCATAGGTCTTTTGATAGTCGCAATTCTGAATCTGAAAAAATAAGCAGAGCCGCTCTGACCCTCGAAAGTTGAAGCAGCTCTGCTAATTTAATTTCGCCGGGTCGGGAGACCTTCACTCTCCTTATCGGCTGTCTTGTTAAGCATATTATATATCAACCTGTCCGGTTTTACAAGTCTATATCCCCGCGCTCCCGGCGATCCTTCTTATGGTCTCCGCCAGTATCTCAAGGTCCTTCTCCGCATCTCCCGTCTCCAGGGAATGGTTTGCGCCTTCCGTGAGATATAGTGGAATCTCGAGCCTGCTGCAGGCTTCTTTTATCTCTGCGGTCACAGCCCAGGGATCGGAGGTTCCGTGGAATGCGAAGGCGTCGCCGTCCTTCTCCAGGAAGTCAAAGGTCTGGGACAGGGGCGTGAGAAGCACCTGCTTGACCGCCAGGCCCTGCTCCTGGGCATAGGCTGCCGCCACGATGGTTCCGATGCTTTTGGAGAGGAATATGATGTCCTCATACTCTCCCCAGGAAACCGCCTCCAGCGCTTCCTTGGTCTGCCGCAGCGCCAGGAAGAAGCTCTCCTTCATCTTCGCCATATCTCCGCGAATTTTTTCCGGAAAGCCGTGGTACCGAAGCCGGATCACCTCATATCCCTTCTGCTCCATGAGTTTTCCCCCATAGTACAGAAGCGGCTTATCGCAGGTATAGCCGACGCCGGGGAACAAAACGGCCAGCTTCTTTCCATCTCCCATGACTTGCACCTCCAATTATATTCACGATCCCGTGTCCTGCGCGTGCGTATTACACCAGCCCGTCCCGCAGACTGCGGTTGATTTCGTCAAACAGCGGTGAATTGATAATCTTTTCTGCCTGCAGTTTGTCCAGTACATTCTTATATGCGGCAAATGTCCTCCCGTCAAAGAGAACCCACTCCACCAGATCAAAGGCATCCGGATTCTTATCCAGGAAGTCACTGACGGTGGTCGCTGCAATCTCCGCCGCCTGATCCAGCGGGTAGCTGTAGACGCCGGTCGAGATGGATGGGAAGGCAATCTTCCGGACGCCGTTCTCCATGGCCACCTTCAGCGAATTCCGGTAGCAGTTTGCCAGAAGCTCCGGTTCCTTCCGGTTTCCGCCTCTCCAGATCGGTCCCACGGTATGAATGACGTGTTTGCACGGCAGGCGGTATCCGCCGGTGATCTTGGCTTCTCCGGTCTCGCAGCCGTGAAGCGTCCGGCACTCCTCAAGAAGGCCGCGGCCGGCTGCCCGGTGAATGGCCCCGTCCACGCCCCCGCCGCCCAGAAGGCTGTTGTTGGCGGCATTGACGATGGCATCCACATCCGTAATCTTCGTGATATCTCCCTGAACGAGCCGGATGAGGGCCCCCTTCGGAGCGCCGTTCCCGGTCCCGTCCTTTTCCTTCTGTTCCGGCCGGTGCATATGCATATATTTATCCTCCCAGGCAGGATCCCTGTAGTGGCTGTACTCGGACATCTGGCAGCCGTGACAGAGATCGTCTGCAATCTCCAGGATCACATCCGAGAGCTCCAGATTTTCTTTCCACTTATCTTCTATGGCATCATACCCCAGCAGCGCGCCCAGGATATTGCCGGTGACGGTGCCGGTGGAATCGCTGTCTCCCTTATGGTTGACGGCAGCTATTACTCCTGCGGAGAAGTCATTCTGATGTCGCAGTGCACAGTAGAGCGCGATTCCCAGGGTCTCCTCGGCAACCCATCCCTCGCCCAGCTGATGGATATTTTCCAGGTCGTCCGCAGAACCGTGCTCCGCAAGGTCCACGGCCCGGTTGATGATGTCCGTAAGCTCCGGAAGATGCTTATCCCCGGCAAAGATTTCCTCTGCCTTGTCCCTTGCATGCAGGATAAGTTCCTTCAGCGGTATTGCTTCTCCCTCCGGCGGGAAGACAATCCCGTTCAATATGTGAACCAGCACCGCCGCCGGCATATATCCCAGGGAATGCCCGTGGGTGATGGCCGCCAGCTGCGCCCCTTCCATATCCAGCTTGTTGATGTCCATGCCGGGATAATTCATCGCAATCGGCGCCACCCGCATGATGCCGCCGCAGCCCTTGCTGTTATTGCGGGCTGCTTCCACGTAATCATCCATGCCGATGCCCTCGCGGAGGGCCGACAGGCAGGTATTCCCCGGCGCCCGTCTGGCATACAGCTCCGGCACGTCCAGAAGCCAGGAGTATCCCCCACCTTCGGTAAACCGCTCATGCCGGTTTACCTCCGCAAAGCTGGAATCCTGGGTCAGCAGCCAGTCCCGGTACGCCCGGTCCACGTAGTGCCTGGGCCAGCCCTGAATTCCCCGCATACGCCCTCTGGTATCTCCCACCAGAAGGCCGTCTGCGGTAAAGAGCGTCATCTGCGTATCATCGGAGATCAGGGCCTTTCCGGTTTTCTTATCCGGCTCATAGGATGTGATCCCCTGCTTTCCGTAGGTTCCAAAGATCTCCCGTTCAGAAAAGAACTCCACCGGATATCCCAGGGCATCTCCCACGGCGCCTCCGAAGATACAGCCGCGGATCTGGTCCAAATGAACCTCTGTCTCCCTGATCTTTCTGCGGGCTTCTTCATATTCTGCCCGGTCTTCCTCCCGGTAAAAGTTCTCGAAATTCCGGGAAAACTCGCTGAAGTTATACTTATCGGCGGTGCGGTCCAGGACGGCAAAGTCGATTCTCCGGAACATGTCTTTTTCCCGCATGCCGTCGTAATCAAACTCCTTCAGCGCCTTATAGAACAGGTCCGAAACCACTCTGGCATCATTGGCAAATGCGCCGCATCCGAAGGCCCCCAGCACCAGGTACTCATACCCCCTGTATGCCGCCACCTTAAACATCCCGGTAATGCGGCGAAGCATCATTTCTTCATACTGCTGCTCCGTCATGTCCTCCATTCCGTAGTTCAGCATGGGCGCCGCGCAGGTCATGACGGCAACGACAGCCGTTTCCGGAAGGAGATTTCCCCGCTCATCCTTTATAATCTCCACCTGCGGGTGGATGATCACCGCATCGGAACCCATATATGTATGCAGGGACTGGTTATAGGCATAGTAAGGCGCCGCCGCTTTTCCCTCCAGGGACAGAAGAAGCGAGCTCTTCCTGCAGAGATCCTCCTCCTGGGCCAGTGCCCCATTGCGGACGCCGCCGCCGGGATTCACGGGATTGGCCAGATTCAGCACGAGAATGGGCTTTACCCCCTCCTGGTTCAGGTTATAGGAAAGCTGCTCCCTTCGCTTTCTCGCCAGGCTGAAAGAATCCATATTTTCACAGCCATACCCGCATCGGCCGAAATGGTGCACATGGGGGAATTCCTTCGATTCCTCCAATGCCCGGACATCCTTCGGGAGGTATACCTCCGCCTCCTCCATCTGCGCCCGGGTAAGCTTTAAGGGAACCGTCTTCCGGCCAGCCTGATAACTGCCTCTCTTCAGAATATCCAGCGTATCCTGCAGCATTGCTATTCTGTCATCCCTCATAATTCCCCCTTCTCCCGGCTCTCCGGGGCATCTTCAACAGGCGGCGAATCAGTCCTCTTTGCTCTGATTGAAAGCTGTATAGTCAATCGGTACCGCAGAGGCCCCTCTTGCAAGGGTACTCAGCGATGCGGCCTCACAGGCCTTTATACAGGCCTTCCTAAGCGGCAGTCCCCTGAGGATTCCGTGTATGAAGTGGGCCGCAAAGCAGTCCCCGGCACCCGTGGTATCCACGGGTACAACCGGCAGTGCCGGCACCCAGCCGGATTTCTCTGTACTCCTGTAATAGGCACCTCTTGCCGCACACTTGATAACCACAGAGGATGCGCCATTCTGCAGATAAACCTCAGCCGCTTCCTCCGGTGTATCGGTCCCGGTCATAGCCAGGGCATCCTCCTCACTGGGGAGGAAGTAGTCAATCCAGGGAAGAAACGGCTGTATTCCCGAAAGTCCCTGCTTCTTCTTGTCTGAACCCAAATCCGCGAAGGTGAGAATCCCCCGCTTTCGGCAGTCCTCAAGCAGCGAAAGCAGCCCGTCCTCCTCCAGCCAGGGCAGGCAGAACAGGCTCGCGATGGACAGGGCCCGGATATCCGCCTTACGAATCCATGCGCAGTCCTCTTTATAGACCTGCGGGTGGGCGCCGTTGTTGGAAAAGATGTTCCGGTCTCCGTCATTCCGCAGAAGAATCAGCGCCGTGCCGGTCTCCCGGTCGGAGGATTCGGTCATGTGACTGACATCCACGCCCCGCTTTCGCAGGGCTTCCACGGCCAGCATCCCCGCCATATCCTTTCCGACACAGCCGGTAATGGCCACTGACATATCGAGATCCGCCATGCGGATACTCTGGTTTGCGCCGTCCCCGCCGATGGCGAGGCGGATCCCGTCAATTCTCTGCTTATCTTTCCAGTCAGCCTGCAATCCGACCGATTCTGCGGTGACATCCATCACCACCGTGCCGATAACCGCTGTATCTATGGGCATACTCAACCTCGATTACGATAATAGTAAAACATGTACTGCTGGTAAATGCCATTGTACGGGCTGTATTCCTCCATCGGATATCCCCCGGGATACTCGTTATCCAGAATACGCCGGATCCACACATCGATGGGAAAGGCATCGATGTGATGAAGCCCGAACAGGGAAACACAGTTTGCCACCTTGATGCCGACACCGCAGACGCCGGTCAGCGCCCGAAGCACCGTCTCCTCCGGCGCAATCCTAAGTGCATCCAGGTCAAGCCTTCCTTCGGCCACATCCGCTGCTGCCGCCCTTACATACCTGCACCGGTATCCCAACCTGCAGGCAGAAAGGGCCTCATCGCTCAGGGAAAGAATCTCTTCCGGCGTCGGAAAGAGATAATACCTTCCGCAGGAATCCTCCAACTGCCGTCCCGCTGCCTCACAGAGGAGCTCCACGCTCTTTTTTATGGCCGGAATGTTCTTATTCTGGGATATGATAAAGCTCACCAGCATCTCCCAGGCATCCTGCTTAAGAATCCGGATTCCCTTTCCGGCGGTGCAGGCAGCGTACAGAAAGGGGTCATTTTTCTTGAGAATCCGCCTTCTCACCAAACGGTATCTCGTGCCGAAGTCAAAATAATCATACCAGACATCCCGGTACTCTTCCTCCGTGCAGGAGAGCCAGAATTCGCTATCCCCCAGGTCCCGGATTCGGAGAATATGGTCCCTGTGCAGGATCCGGTATGCGCCGGATTCCTCCTTCACCCAGCGGAAACACTGTCCGCTGTCAGCGATCCGGTTAAGGTCCAGGTCGTCTTTAATCTGAATTTCCATTTCTGTCAGTATCCTGTATTTTACAGCGAAGCGCCGAATCTCCGGAGCTCCTCCAGCTTGCTTTCTGCCACACCGGGATCATACCCGTTGGTGGTATATACTCCCATATCCTCCAGTTCCAGATAATCCAGGAAATCTCCCTGATAAGAGAACATGGCCCCGTCGTACATAGCAGGGTCCCCGGAGCTTAAGAACATGGCCACCTTCTTAAGCTTCGCCGGCTTATTCGGATACGCCGCCGAATAGAAGCGGTCAATGGTGCACTTCAGCTGCCCGGAGATACCGTGGTAATAGATGGGCGAGGCGATCACCAGCATCTCCGCCTCCGCCAGCTTCCGGTAAATCTTCTGCATATCGTCCTTCTGGACGCACTGTCCGTCTCCTCTGGTATGGCAGTACTCACAGGCAAGACACCCGTGAATGTTCATTCTGCAGACATCAAACACGTCATATGCATGCCCCGCAGAATTCAGGCCCTCGCAGAAGGCCTGAATCATCTGTTTTGTATTGCCCTTCGGTCTCGGGCTTCCGTTTAAAATGAGAACATACATAGTTATTCCTCCGGAATCATTACAGCAAAATGCACAGAGAGGTCCGGATACCCTTCCACCGGCATCCATCCTCTGATGCGATCCTCTATCACGTTATCTGTCTGCGCTTCCCCGGCCTGGAAGAGCCTTGTCAGCTTACACTGCCTATGAATCTCCGGCGCCCCCACCTTCGCACAGACGCATCCCGGGGCAAATCCCTTCTCCAGCGCCACAGGATTTGCAGCAATCACATGGTGGTTTCTGTCAATGAGTCTGGCCAGTCCCGGAAAGCCGTCCCACATCCGGTGGAACATCCCGATGACTTCGGCATATTCTGCAGAAACCTCTGCCGGAACCATGACAGCGTCTTCTGAATCAGTCAGCTCTCCCCCGATCCTCTCCCGCAGTTCCTTATTCCGCTCCAGCACATTCCAGATACCGTCCTCCGAGAGTACGCCCCGTTTCAGACTTTCCGGATACTCTCCCGCCTCATCGGCGGCAAAATCTTCCTTCCACTGCGGGCTCGTATAATAGGCCTCCAGCTTCCGAATCTCCGGCTGAAATGCTTCGTACTCCGCCATCTTCTCTTCCAGTGCATCCATCTTCTGCATGGCCTGATCCAGGATGTCTTCCATCTCGTTAATACACTGCGGCACGCTGATGTTTTCTTTACTCATTTGCTTAATCCTCCATAACTCTGATGTCTCGTATGATGTCAATTCTCCGGCTTATAGGTCCACCCATGGTCATCGTGGTAAATCATCAGCTTCGTCATGCCGCCGTCGATACAGGTATTCTCCCCTGTGATGAATCCGGCCTTGTCGGAACACAAAAACAGCACCATGTTCGCAATATCCATCGGATTCCCGACCCGTCCCGCCGGCTGCTGCAGAGCATCCGGCCCTTCGTAGACCCGGTAATCCGTATCAATCCATCCCGGCGAGATGGAATTCCTCCGTAATGCACTTGCCGATGCCGTGGGCACCGCCGGTGATAACGGCAACTTTGAGGTTCTGCATAGAGTGCTGCGCCATACTTTACTCCTCCCGTCAGTGTCTGCTCTTCTTTCCGCGCCGCTGATAATCCTCATCAATGCGCTTCTTCCAGCCTGCGTCAATGGGCGCTGCGGCCACGCGCATCTTGCAGACGGTCTCGGCGAGCACCTCATAATTCAGCGCCGTACCTTCGCGGTCACTGTTATAATTGGCGGCGCGGTCAGCGGAAATGCCGAATCTCCCGGCAGTTTCGATGGCATCGATGTTCGCTCCCAGGAACAGGAACTCCCAGCCATACTTTTCCTTCTGCTGCTCGACCATCTTTTTCACGCGGCCGTAGGAATACTCCCGGCTGGCGTTCTCCAGTCCATCCGTGGTAATCACAAAGATGGTCTTTTCCGGGCGGTCTTCCTCCCTCGCATACTTATGGACGTTGCCGATGTGACGGATTGCGCCGCCGACGGCATCCAGGAGAGCCGTGCATCCCCGCACATAGTACTCCTTCTCCGTCATCTGCGGCATTTTCTCCAGGGGTACGCGGTCATAGAGAACCTCGCTCCGGTCATCGAACAGCACCGTGGATACCAGCACTTCACCGTCTTCCTCCCGCTGCTTCTTCAGCATGCTGTTGTAACCGCCAATGGTATCGCTCTCCAGCCCTCCCATGGAACCGCTTCTGTCCAGGATCATAACCAGTTCTGTTAAATTCTTCTTCATGTTGCAAGCCCTCCTTGTCTTTGATGATGCAAGTATAGCTTTTATGCAGCATAAAGAGGTCGCCTGCAAAGCGACAGTGCTCAGCCGAGGATAGGCTGATTGAATTTAAACAGCAGGGCATTGACCTCGAAGATATCGTAGATCCCGTTTTCGATACAGAAGCTGACGATCACATCCGCTTTACTGTTATTGGTCAGCATCAGTCCTGCGCTGGCCAGCAGGTTTTTCGTATCATCCATGTTTAGGCGCAGTGCAATCGCCAGGGCAACGATGGTCTTTTTCTTGGGTATATAGTCTTCATTGCAGCGGATCTTTGAGAAGAGCTTCCTATCCACGTTGGCCCGCTTATATACCTCCGGATCGCTCATGCCCCGCTCATCGATCATGCGGAGAAGCCTTGTCTGAAAGGTTTCTCCGAGATTATTGACCACATCCTCCAGAGACGCTTTCTTCGGTTTCCGGGGACTGGCTGCAGCTGCTTTTGCTGCCGGACGAGGCGCTTCCTCCTTCTCTGCCACCGTTTCATCCATCAACGCATGGGAAGGGGCGGAAGGCATAAGCGCGCTGCCGCAGACCTGCTCTCGTTCCCAGAGCCTGCGCCTTATGTCGGAAAGGCGATTAAATGGCCCCCCATATTCTTCTGCAGTCCGCTCGGAAACATAGTTTTCGTCGATGTATTCTTCAACCTGTTCTGTGAGTCCGGCGGCGAGCTGGTAGGTACCGCGGCCAAAAACGACCAGAGTCACATCCAGGTCCGCATCCTCCAGAAACTCCCGGATGACAGACAGGGCAATCTCCAGAGCCTGATCCTTCGGGAAGCCATAGACCCCTGTTGCGATCAGCGGGAACGCAATGCTCTCGCAGCCGAGCTGCTCCGCAAGGAGCAGGGACTTCCGGTAACAGGAACGCAGGATAGCATACTCCCCGTGCTTTCCGTCAATCCAGGCCGGTCCTACGGTATGAATAATATACTTTGCCGGCAGCTGAAAGGCGGGTGTGACCGCTGCCTCACCCGGCGCGATTCTGCCGATTTTCTGCCTCTTCGCAAGAAGGTCGTCCGCTCCCGCTGCCCTGTAAATCGCCGCATCCGTTCCGCTGGCGTATCTTGGTTCCGGATTTGCCGTATTCACGATAGCATCGGCCCGGACCTTCGTTATATCATTTCGGATAATCCTGAATGGCATCTTCTCTTACCTTTCTGGATTCCCAATACCCGACGGGGAATCCGGCATTCCCGGGTGCAGAACTTTTTCCGGGAAATCTGCCGACTCAATCGTGTTCAGCTCTGCATCCGTAATATCCGGATCTTCTGCCAGCCGGTTTGCCTGATTGGAGATCGTATCCTCAAACAGATTTCTCATCTCTCTTCCGTTCGCGAAGTTCTCTGGCTTATGCTCCACCAGCCACTCCAGATAGGATGTCAGTATCCGCTCTGCTTCCTCGCTGAGGGTCATTTTGTAGGGCTTGCCAAAGCCCTTGAAAATCGCCAGCAGCTCTTCCTTCGTGTAATCCTCAAAGATGATATTCTTGTTGAAACGGGACTTTAAGCCGGGATTCGACTCCAGAAACTGTTCCATCGGTTCCGGATAGCCGGCCACGATAACCACAAAGTTTTCCCGGTGGTCTTCCATTGCCTTTAATATCGTGTCAATCGCTTCCTGGCCGAAATCATGTCCACCCTTCGCAAGCGTATAAGCTTCGTCGATAAACAAGATTCCGCCCATGGCTTCATCGATTTTTTCTTTGGTCTTGAGGGCTGTCTGCCCCACATATCCGGCAACCAGGCCTGCACGGTCCACTTCCACCAGCTGCCCTTTTTCCAGCGCTCCCAGCTGCTTGTAGATCTTTGAGAGAAGCCTTGCAACGGTGGTCTTTCCGGTTCCGGGATTCCCGAGAAACACCAGGTGCTTGGATACATTGGCTGTTTCAAAACCGCGCTCATCCCGGATCTTTTTGATCTTCAGCAGGTTAATCAGCGTATTGACTTCCTTCTTCACGCCGGCAAGACCCACCAGTCCGTTCAGCTTCTCCAGCAGTTCTTCCAGGGTTTCTTCCGGCTCCTTTACCTCTTCCGGTTCGGAACCTTTGTCCTTCGGCATATCCTGAACTGCGGGACGCTCCTTCTCTGCTGCGTCCGGACTGTCATAGAACTTCCCCGGCCTTTTCCCGGGCACGTCCCGGCGTTCCCCCTGATATGCCTTTAAAAGCTTCAGGTAGTCCAGATATTTCTCCTGGTCAATGTCCCCTTTATCATACTTGCTGAGCATATAGTATTTGCCCAGGTCTGCCAGGAACTCGATATACAATGACGCTGTTTTCATCTCGCTGTTTACCAGCAGAGCATTGTCAAAACGGCACAGTTCATCAAAGGATGACGGCACCGACAGTTCCTTCTCTGCCGGCTCACCGGGATCCTCATAAGCACCATCGAGGTACAACGTATTAAAAAGCTCTATCCGTTCTGCGGCACCTTTCCTGGAAATGAAGCGTATAAAGGAGAAAATGTCGCGCACCGCATCGTCCGCCACACTCTTTGTTTTATCGCTTCTTCCGGCATCGATCGCATCACAGACTGCCAGCAGTTTATTCAGCGTATTCTTTAAATCAACGTTCATATGCATCTCCCGGATTATGCCCAGTCCACAGGATTTCCTCTCCGCTCGATCATGGTTCTGTTGAGTTCACCTTCCGGATACCCGAGAATCAGCCCTCCGGTGATAGTCTCCTCCTCGGTCAGGCCAAAACAGGCCATGTACGCACGGACCGCCTCATTCTCATCAAGCCAGTGGAGCTGGTTGATCCAGCAGGACCCAAGGTCCAGGGCGTTGGCGGCAATCATCATGTTCTCCAGGGCGCAGGCGCTGTCGGCCATGGCATTGCCGTAGTACTTACGATTTGCTGCCACAATAAGCACCGGTGCCCCGTAGTGGAACACATATCCGCCCTTTTTTGATGCGGCTATGGAATTCCTCATCGAGATGTACATATCTTCCGAGTATTCCATCTTCGCAAACTCCGTCTGCACAATCTCTGCTATTTCATCAAGATGCGCTTTGTCGGTAAATACAATAAAGTGTGTCTGCTGGCTGTTGGACCCGGACGGCGCATATCTTCCGGCTTCAATGACTTTCTCAATCAGCTGCCTTTCCGGCATTCTGCCATCGTATCGTCTTGTGCTGCGTCTTGTAAGAATCGCTTCTAACGCTTCCATCTATTCTTTCCTCCTTCCATCCAATGCCTGACAGTCACTTATTCTGTCACGATCTCCCCGGTCCAGGTATTGATGCCTCCGAACTCATAGATATTGGTATATCCCATGGCAGCCAGCTTCTCCGACGCCTGTTTGGAGCGGTTGCCGGATCTGCAGTAAATCAGGATAACCTGGTCATAATCCGGCAGGGCCTCCGGCGCCCCATGTCCAATTGATTCATTCGGAATCAGAATTGCCCCGGGGATATGCCCGGCATCGTATTCATCCTGACGCCGCACATCCACAATGACATGACCGTCATCCCGGCCCATCATTTCTTTGGCTTCTTCCTGGCTGATCTGTTTATACCCCGCCTTGTTCTGTTCTTCCTTAACGGATGAGCAGCCGCTTAACACAAAAAGCATAATCAACAGGATCGGCAAAACACGTTTCATCCTCTTTTTCCTTCCTGACATCTCTCTCCCCACACCCGGATGGGTTCTCTGTTCTCCCGCCGGATATACTCTCCGGTCAGGTTCACCCAGCTTCTGCAATGGTCCAGTATGATGGAATCGGATGTTACCACCAGTTCTCTGTCATAGAGTTCCCGGTCAACATCCTTCTGTATCCGGATATCCGGATGGACGGAATATTCCTCCGCAATATCCGCGATCTTCGCCTTAAGCCGCCCGGAATTGGATACCGGCTCATCCAGAAGGATTCTCACCGTATCTGCTTTTGCCTCCTCCAGAAGTCCCAGCAGAACATGCACTGCCTTATCCGTGTCGGGAATCAGGCGGTATGTCCCCCGCAGGGCTGCCAGGTCCCGCACGGTACCGTCCATACACTGGAAAAAGATGGAATCACTGAGAATCACTTCCAGCGTAATAATCGTATTAAATCCGTCAATCCAGACTTCTCTCCCGGCAAGCCCGCCGAGCCGGACTTCCTTCTCCCGGCGTGCTGCCAGCTGTTCGTCTGTCGCAGCGCTTCGCATAAGGGCAAGACGCTGCCGCTCCGACAGCATATAGTGATTCCCGACAAAGGTGGAGGCCTGCTTCAGGTCATATCCTTCGTTTATCAGATAACAGATATGCCGGGATGCCGTTCTCATAAGTGCAATCGCTTCCGGAGAGAAGTTTCTTACATCCTCCGGAACAAATCCTCGTTTCGCGTTCATATCATTAATCCAGTATTTTCAACGGATGCCACTTCAGATAATCCCCGGATGCCAGATGATACGTTATTCCCCGGAACTCACCATGTATACTGTCGTGGAACCGGCTTTCTCCGTGGCTGTGCGCATATATCACCTGCTCCGCGCCAAACTCCTCTGCCATATCCGTAAAGCCGCTTCGCTCCTCCAGAATATTGGTGGGCGGATAATGCAGGAACATGATATATTTCCGATACCCGTCCGCCCGGGCCAGCTCAAAGGACGTTCTGAGCCTTATGAGCTCCCTCTCGACCAGCTTCTTCGCATGAGCTTCCTCCGCCTCATCCCAGTCCACGATCCGGCCGCGCCGGTCAACCCAGAAGGGCCCTTCAAAGGTATAGCCTTTGGTCCCTACCAGAGCATAGTCATGATAAACTTCAAAGCTGTCCTGGAGAAAGGTGAGCCTGGGCTGATACAGGTCGTTCAGATGCTTTGTCTTCTTCGCATCCCAGAACATATCGTGATTCCCGCGGGTCAGAATTTTCCTGCCGGGCAGATCACAGATGTACTGCAGGTCCTGCTCGCATTCCGAAAGATTCTTACCCCAGCTGTGATCTCCGATGAGTACCAGCGTATCCTCCGCCGTAATCAGCTTTTCACAGTATTTCCGGAACTTCTCCTCGTGATTCTTCCACACCCGATCCCGCAGCTGCCCGGGGGCTTTCAGTTCGGACTGAAAATGCAGATGCAGGTCACCTATTGCGTAAAGTGCCATGGTATACGGTCACCTCATACTATAACAATCACATTGAATCTTAGTCACAGCATCTTCTATCTTCGTCATTTTGGGGAAAATGACGAAGATACTGCTTCGGTACCGTCAGCTTCATTTCCAATCCCCTCGAATCTCTGTCCGGTTCCTCCGGTATTGTCTCACTCAGCCCATGCGCATGAAGTGCAGCTGTTACTGCAAGGCAGGCGGCATCCATCAGGTCGTCCGGATTACAATATAACCCCTTAGCCATATCATAGAAGTCAGACATAGAATCTCTGTCAAGATATTGAGACAGCACAATTTTTCGCTGCATAAACCCTGTGTATTCCTTTTTGCGTGTAGTTACAACAGCCCCATTCAGCCGCGCAAAATCAACCTCCGGATGGCTTTCCAGGATTCTCCCCTGATATTCCGGATGTTCTGTCAGGAATATGTCAAGCTCTTTGATTTTTGGAATGATAGCAATGGACTGTTTTGCCAGACTCTTTCCCAACGCATCGAGGTTGGCCTTTTTCTGTTCTTCTTCCGTATCTTTATATACTGCGCTCCTGGAAGGAATCGGAAAAACTGTAGATGCTTTTACGCCCAGTTCCATTCTTGCTGCCTCATCCGGCCTGGTCTGTGTGGTATTATCTCTCAGTCCTATAACCATATCGATCAGAAATGCATCAAACTCAGGATATTTCTCCGTAATCTCCTGAACAGTTGCAAATCGTTCCATTTTCAGTGTTCCATAATCCAGTATGGCAGCAATCCAGCCATTCTTACAGCCGTCAACACCGATATAAAGGCCATCCTGAATAAAACTTCTCTGCGGAATCGGATACTTCAGAGCGATATTCATAATATGCGCAATATTCTGGTCCCCGGCAAATCGCTGTTTATCCGTAAAGTCTTCGGTCATCGGCATCCAGATCAGAGGATTCTTCTCTTCCTTCAGGTCAACATCTTCCTCCAGCATCCCCACGTATATTTCCAGTGTAAATCCCTGATGATAATACCGGATATCCATCAGGCGATAAAGCCGGATATTCCGCCTCGTCAGCCCGGTCTCCTCCTGCAGCTCACGATAAGCCGCATCCTCTGAGCTCTCCCCCGGTTCTACCTTGCCGCCCACAAAATTGTAAAGTCCTTTGTATGGGTCGTTTTTCCGCAGGCAAAATAGAGAGGCATCTTTATCCTTATTAAAAACCACAATACAATTATATGCTTTCACCATAATTCTGTTATCTCTGTTTCCAGACCATTATACCGCTTCAACTGGATTCTGTTTGTACTCCCCCGACAGTCATTCCATTTCAGGTAATACAATTCATGATCACATCTATCATGATTGCAAGATATATTGCTTCAATAGTTTGTTTGCCCAACGGCGAAATTCCACGCCGCGTTTTGACTTGACACGGTAGCCGACCGAGATGATCATATCAAGATTATAATATTCAGTGAAATGGGTCTGTTTTTTTCCTTCAATTGCACCATGTCGAGTGGTAGTCGCAAATTTTGCGACTACCTCAGATTCCTCAAGTTCTTCTCTCAAAGCATTGCCAATATGCTTGCCTATCGTTTTAATGTCCCTGCCAAATAGCTCAGCCAGCTGGTTTCGATTCAACCATACTGTATCTGCAGTTACCTGTACAGGTAACGTAATACTACTATCCTCTGTTTCAAAAAGTATGATTTCATTTTTCATAAAAATATACAAATCCTTCCTGAAGCATATTATCTAATTCTCTTCTGGCATCAGGATATCTTCGCCCATTTCCTGAGCTGCCCTTCGGTTGCCGAAGCGGGAATCACCTGTGCTTTCACGACTTCCGCGGTCCCGATAAAAGGCCTGAGTTTTTCTGCCGTCTTTCCGATCCTGCTGCCGCCGGAAGTGGCAAATACCACAATCTTCTTGCCGGACAGATCATACCCCTTCAGAAAGGTCTGTACTACATTCGGCGCGATACCATACCAGATTGGGAATCCCAGGTAAATGGTATCGTACTCCGCCATGTTTTCTACCACACCGTCTACCGGCACATCCTTCCGGCCGATCTTCTCCCGGTTGCACCGGGCCAGAGGATTCACATAGTTAAGATCCGCAGCGCTGTAGGGAATCTTCGGTCTGATCTCGAAAATATCCGCCTCTATGGCTTTTGCAAGTCTGGATGCAACCGCAGCGGTAACACCGCTGGCGGAGAAGTAGGTAACTAATGCTTTCGCCATGTTATCACCTTTCTTGCCCTGTTTTTCTGGCTCATGTCATTTAGCAATCCTGTAAAAACAGGAAGGCCCGTCTCTGTATTCATAATAGCATAGATAAAAGGTCTGTCCAAACAGACTTCCTTGAAGTCAAAGTCTATTGCTCATCCTGCCACCACCACGCCCAAGGTAGCTGCGGCCGCTTTTGTTCCGCATTGATCAACTGTAATATGCGCCTTATGGAGAATAGAATCCATTCTGAGCCACTCAGCTGACAACGGGGAGAAATCCGCTTCCTGTGTAAATATCGTTGTGATGCCCATTTCCTTGCAGAATCCCGTCAGGTCTCTTCCGAAATCATAACGGAACTGGGGAAGCGAAGCATACACCGTACGATGACATGCACTTTCGAACAGTGCAGTAAAATCGATCTGCTCCAGAGCATGATGTGAAAATGCCCTGCTTCCTCTCTCCTTCGGAAGCAAGGCCATAAATGCATACTTTCCTCCCCTGTATGGCCGGACGAACCCGGTAAAAGACTCATCCTCAATATAAGAGCGCTCGTTACTGTTCATCATCTGAACAGCAGTGACCGACCCGTCTGCGTTGTGGAATTCTCCCTCGTCAACCTGATCATCCTCATAAGGGTCCTGCCACTGAGCTTTGAAGGCAACCGCGTTAATCAGGCAGGCCAGCATATCATCAGCTGGTGCATCCAGGACATTTGGGATCATTCTCTTCGTTTTTCGATAAACCCATCGGTTCACATCCGCCGCCATATTATTGGACAAAAAGAGTTTCCCGTCAAAGATACCCCGAAGATGTCCTTCGAAATTCCTGTTTATTGATCTGCGGATATCCTGATATTTGTTATAGATGGGCCGGTAAGCTTCATCAGCTTATGTCAAAGGCAGGCTAAGAATTATTTTATCTATTCTCTGACATAAAGCACCTCTTCAACCTTCATATTTCCCAACAATACTTTCGGAAATTCTCTAAGCTTTTTTCCTAATACAGTATCATCATATATTATATCTTTCAGAACTCTCTTTATCTGTTCTAATCCAGCATTCCAATCAGCATCTGATTCCCATTTCAAATTATTATTAGTCATGGAAGACGAATAACTAAGCCCCCAATTCCACTGCACATCTCCATATTTCGACTCATCGTCATTTGTAAGCCCCTGTAAACATAAATCCCACGGTGCGTCCTTAAACTTTATAAAATTAAACGCTATTGCCTGCGAGTCCTTAGGCATATCAAATAAGATTATTGGCGTTGCCCAGTTTTTGATTTTTTCAAGCAGTTCTTCATCACTCGCTATTACTAAAGGCTTCTGACTGTCACCCTTTAAGCCTAATCTTTCCAAATCAGTGTCTCTGATTTTAAAAGAGCCCAAAATCAGATAATACAATAAAAATACTTGATGCCTAATAGCAACTACTTCTTCTTCCGTATATAGATTATCTTTATGAAGATGATCGTTCCTTTCATTATCTTTCCAAGAATACAGCGTATCTATCAAATATTGCATGGTGTCCTCATTAACATCAAACACATCACTATTAAAGAAATGTCCACTTCTATCTTTATTACGAATAAACCTTATCAGTGATCCCAGGGTGCTATCCATATATTGTTCATTAGTCTCTATTAAGTCAATGAAATTGCCATTGCTGTAAGAAGTGCCTGTAAAAGTACCCTGCTTACTGTGATCAATGCTAATCCGCTTTCCGCGGCCTTCATATAACTTTATAATTTCAAACAGTAATTGTTCTACAGACTTCAGATATCCTGTTACTATGCCAGTCTGATCAATCGCACCAGTCGCTGTAGAAATACCATAATACCATTCTGAACTAATAAAACTATCAGCGAAGCTGGAATCAGCTGTTATCAGACGGTATAATCCTCTTTCAATATAATTATGACGAATGATATCCAATTGATCATCTGGAAGGCATATACAATACTCACGATTATAATCTATGGTTTCTATCATGCTTTCTTTCTTGACTCTAAACTTTTCTACAGCCTCTGCTGTAGGCGTTGCTATAGTCTTGTATCCAATAAGCATTTTAGCTCTCTCATTAAATTTTTCCGCATAAGATATAAATGCTGGATACTCTTCAGCACCAAAATTGATATCAAAAAATTCTTTCAGCGTAAAAAACTGAAGAAAAGAATTATCATCTTCTTGTTCTATTTCATTAAGCTGATCAACGTATTTATCATGTTGGGACTTGATAAAAATAAATTTTACGCCTTCTATATCCTTAAACTTACTAATGTTCTTTCGTATTTCAATTAACCCTTTTCTAAGGCCATACAAAATCACATATGCAACTTTCTTCTTATTCTCATATCTGGCAAATGAAAATGGACGTGTTTTTCTTGGTCTTCCACTTGGACTAATTTCATCATACTCAGGTATTTCATAAGCCATTCCTTTCTGGTCAAAAATATTGATAACAATACGCTCAATAGCATATTTCACCCATGACTCATTATTTGAAATCATGCGGCTATAATACCTAAATATATCCCCGCATATATCAATAACCACATCACTTTCTCCCTTATCATCTGGAGCGTCTTTTCTATTTCTCTTAAAAAGATTCAGTAGCTCTTCAAAACGATATTGATATATATACCTGTTATCCATGGCTGTCTCCCCTGTATTCGTATTGCATCATAGCATCAGCATGGAATTTTTTCATTCTCTGCCTCAATGCTTCTGGCTTAATAATTTCTGCGCTATTGCCAGTAAACCTTCGAAAATATAAGAACACCTGATCCGGTGAACACTTATAGTAGTAATAGTGAGTGTCTTCCTCATGCTCAATTCTATCCACCATAGGTCTACCATAGTATATTCGATTATAAGACTTTTCCCCGTAGTCTGTGAGTTTTACACATATTTCCTCCTCATCATTAATTACAAACTGCGGTCCATAATGCAGCATCATATCCAAGTGTCTTTTCACATCGTCGGATATTGTTCCCATACGATTACTACGATTCAGATTAGTAATCCTGTTGAGCCTAAAGGTCTTAGCAATCTGTTTACTGCTTCTCTCATCCTTTTCAGCACAGATTAAATAGTTAAACATTTCCCCCTGACCGATTACCACACGATACGGTATCACCTCATGCACAACATCCTTATTCCATATTGTTGTGAAAGCTACCGGTCTGTTGTTTTTACAAGCTTCATCCAACAACTCATAATTATCACGAAATATAATCTGTTCACGTTCATTCAATGACTTGTTGCAATAGCTCATCAGCAACCGGCAAAAGTACTGTGATATATAATCCGAGTCTCCCAGATCAGTCATGATCTTAATAATAAGGCTTTCAGTATCCTTGGTAGGCTTTAGTGATAAACGTTTTGGATTTTTCCCCTTTCTAGTAGGGACCTCAGGCAAGATTACATTTTTTAAAATGCTATCTGCTAGGTTATCACACTTTTCTGCAGACTTGACAATTCCAAACATTTCTTTCTTTATCGCATCATATTTCTGCTTATATTCCTCTACATACTGCCCATAAAAGCCCGTAATCAACATAGATAAAAATCGGTTCTTATTTACAGTACGTCCATCTCTTTTAAATATCTCGAATAGACTGGCATCATTCTCTAAGATCCGCCCTACATTATCCGGGACATATATATTGATTTTCTCCATTTCCACCTTTCTCTCTTTTCTCACGCCCCCTTTTTGGGGCTGTATTTTATCTCTTATTGGCCATTATATCACTTAAAACTCGTAATATATAGGGGCCGTGAAATTATGTTTCTTACTTTCTATACCGCTTGTGTTTTCTGAGTTATTATATAGTCACAATAAATCAACCAGCATCACCAAAGGAGGTACCCTATGGAAAACAAACTCATCGAAGTTGTAGACGCATTCCCAGACATCATTAAGAATACTCATCTTAATGTCACTATTCAAGGATGGCCTGCAGCCATCACTGCCATAGCAATTTGCTGTGCAGGAGTTGCAGTCTACGCAATCAAAGCATCTACTCCTTCAGAGGCTCCCGCTACTCAGGGAGCCTCCTGATGTGGCTACATAAAAAAGAACCGGTCGAATTTCTCCAGCCGGTCCTCATCTTTAACTCTCTACAAACTCCATCACTTTATTCTTAAACTCCCACTTTATGACAGACTTTACTTTCTTATGTTTCTTCTCCATTTGTTTGGTGATTTGCCAGCTCTTAGATCCCACCTTTCGGAGCAATGTACTGCTTGGATATATACACCTCTGCCCCGTTTATCTCTACAACGGCCCAGTCATCGTTCTCATCGCGGATGAAGACTACTTCCTTTCCCGCATCCAGCGTCGCGATGATGTTGTTTGCATCGTCCGTCGAGGGCGTGGCCCGTACTCTGATGCGTTCGGTAGTGACATATATGTTCTTCTTTGCGTCGGATTTCTCTTCAGCCGGCGGATTTTGCTGCGCATTCAGTTCATTGTAATCCTTTTCGAGTGCCTTGTATTTCTCTTCGGCCTCTGCCAGCTGCTGTTTCAGCGCGGCATTCTCAGCTTTCAGCTCATCCACTTCCCTGCTGAAGCTGGCTGCGTCATCCAGGGCATCTTCGTACTCTCCCTTGGACACCCCGCAAGCTGACAGGCAGAGCAGTGCAATGCTTAAAATGATAACAATTGCCCTTTTCATTGCCATTCCCTTTCTCATATCTGTTCAGATATTCTTATTTCATGCCCATTGCAATAATCGCAAAAACAACACCAACAATTATTGCAATGGATGCATGCGGAACCGAACACAGGCAAAGAATAATCCCTATCATCAGAAAGAACCAAGCACCAATCTTCAACAGTTTCTTTCCATCACTGCTTTCAGTTACTGTTGATGGTTGTTCGGAACTGGTCTTAGTTTTGGACTTTGTCGAAGAGCCAACAACGTCTGATAATCCCACAGTAGTTCTATGATATATGGCATTATTAACCGAACGCTTTGGGTTCTTGGCAAATCCGTACCCTTTCTTTCCGTAAAGTGGATTAACACTTTTCTTCACCGCACGCTTTACTTTCCCGGTTGTACGTGCCTTAATTGATTTTTTGAGGCTTGGTGTTCTGACTCCTACACGCATTATAATCTCCTGCCCTTCTATTTGATGTCGACAATGCTGTCCTGAAATGTGCTATATTCTATCCCTTTTTCCCTTCCTCATACCTGTCGAGGTACTCGGTTATGATCCGCTCGAACGCCAGGGTCTTCGTTTGGCCGACTTCAGCGCAGTACGCGTTGAACCGTTCCATTACCACGGCATCAACTTTCATGCTGAGCGGAATATAATTCTTCTTCTCTCGAGGCATATTCTACTCCTTCCATTGAGTTCTCTCGTTTCTCTACAAACATCGTTTCTATACGAACATCTGCTGTAACAGACCTTTTTTCAATTCTTTCAGCTCATCAATTTTGCGTTGATGAAGAGTAATAAGGTTGTCAATATTCAAAAGAAAGCTTCCAATTCGCTCTTGTTCCTGCTCACCTGGAGCCAAAAAGTTGTAGGCATTTAATTCATCTCTGTTGATTTTAGGCATACCAGAACGTTTTGAAACAGATACCGAATATTTAAAAAATTCTTCTGTTTGTAACAACGAGAATAAAAATTTTTGAGTTATCCCGTTCTTTGCATTAAAAACATAAGCATCTGCACTGGTAAGACCATCGCTGTTAGCATAGAAGTACTTTCCAAGTTGTGGATTTATCTTTCCATATACAACATCTCCAGGTCTAAAACGAAACTTTCCGCTGATAAGTTTTTCCTCTTTTACAGATTTTACGTTATCTAAGATTCTACCTGTAAACGACTCAATATTTCCTGGTGCGATATGAGGCATATCATCATACTCTCCAGTCGTAGGGTCAACCATTTCGGTAGAAATATCAACTGTGTCGTTCCACTTACACTGTTCCCAATCACCGGAAAAGCCAAGAAAGCGAATCTCCGGTACCTTCTCTCCTTCTTTCGGGAACATTTTCTGGAGCATGCCTTTTTTGTATTCCTTAATGCCTTCAAGTTTCTGCTGATGAAGAGTGATAAGGTTGTTAAGATTACTCATAAATGTGGCAATTCTTCTTTGCTCATCCTTTGAAGGCATAGATATCACAATGGAATTTTTCATAGAATCTATACCTATATTCGCTTGTGAGCTTGAATTAATTTCTAACCTTATCTGCTTTTGAGCATTATCTCCGGTCAAAAAATGATACAAGTATTCAGAATCAATTCTATTGCCGTTCTTGATAATGGCACATGAGTAAGAAACTAAAAAATCCTTAGTAAAATCGATATATCTTACAGCTCCTACAGAGGCATACCGGGCAAATATAATATCGCCTCTTTCAGGCTTAATCTTTCGGGATAGCTTTTCATAATCTATCTTTGATATGTGCTTTACTCCATCAAAATTCAATCCATTTATACCTAAAAAATCGCCCGTCATTAAGTAGGGAATGCCATCTTCAACAGATGGCGGCATTCTGTGGTCTATATCTCCAATTCTTACAAGATCTCCCAACTTACGCTGTTCCCACTCTCCGTCAAATCCCGGAAATCGGAGCTTCGGAACATTTCTTTTTTCTTCCATAGCGCTCCTCCTTAGAACGGAAATTCCAACCCCAGTTCGTCGAATGATTTCTTCAGTTCAGAAGATACCTCTCCTATCTGGGCATCGATGTCGCGGATGTTATGTGTGATTGCAGCCAGGTCAATCTCTTCTTCCTTCTCAGAAGTATCCACGTAGCGCGGGATATTGAGGTTGTAGCCATTCTCAATGATCTCTTCCATAGTGGCTACATGGGCGTACTTTTCAACATCCACTCGCTTCTCGTAAGTGTCGATAACCTTCTGGATGTTCTCCTCCGTCAGCTCATTCTGGTTCTTTCCGGACTTGTATTCCTTGCTGGCATCAATGAACAGGATATTCCCAGAGTTACAATTGCGCTTGGTCTTCAGGACAAGGATTACAACGGGGATACTGGTTCCGTGGAACAGGTTCGCGGGAAGGCCTATGACGGCGTCCAGACGGTTCAAATCCTTGATTATGTATTTCCGTATCTCTTCCTCGGCTCCACCTCTGAAAAGCACGCCATGGGGCAACAGAACAGCTACACGGCCATCTGCTTCCTCCATGTGGTAGATCATGTGCTGTAGGAAGGCAAGATCCGCATGGGACTTTGGAGCGAGCTTACCTACCCCGGAATATCTCGGATCATCCAGGAATTTGGAGTCTGCAGACCACTTAAGGGAGTACGGCGGGTTTGCGACCTGTACAGTCAGCTTCAGCTCCTCACCATACATGTCGTTGATAAGCGTATCACCCTTGTAGATGTCAAAGTTCTGGTAGTCCACGCCATGCATCAGCATATTCATGCGGGCCAGGTTGTAGGTGGTCGGGTTGTTTTCCTGTCCATAGAAATGACCCACACGGCCAGTAGTCAGGTGTTTCTGTACCTCAAGCAGCATGGAACCGGAACCGCAGGTGCAGTCTCCGACAGTCTTTGCTTCATCAAGCCCTAATGCCGCCAAAGTCGCACAGAGCCGGGCCGGCCCGGGTGCGGTGAAAAATTCACCGCCCTTCTTTCCTGCACCGGACTGGAATAAGCCAATCAAAATCATATATGCTGTTCCCAGCACGTCAAACTGCTGGTTCTGCAGGTCCATCTCAATCTCACCGATCTTGGCGATAACCTTGCCGATCTTCTCGGTACGTTCTGCCACAGTATCACCAAGACGGGTATCCTGGAGCCGCATATCGCTGAACAGGCCTGCAAATGCCTTTTCGGACTTGTGTCCCAGAGTGGAACCGGAAAGCTCATTGACGGCTCTCTCGTAATCCTCAATGGAGAACTTGTCAGCATCACCATTCGGTTTTACAATCCGGCGGTTCAGCTCCCGGAACAGGTTTTCCGGGCGGATGATATAACCAAGGTGCTCCAGGCTCCACTGCTCCACGATAGGCTTGAAGTCAGCATCCGCGAAGGCTTCTTCGTAAGTCAGTCCGTCTTCCTTCAGGATTTCGGACATATACATCTCGGTACGTTCAGACAGATACCGGTAAAAAATGGTTCCAAGGATATAGTTGCGGAACTCGTTGGCGTCCATGCCTCCGCGCAGGTCATTGGCGATGGCCCAGAGCTGTGAGGAAAGGGCATTTGCCTGTTGTTGCAGTACGTTGCTGTCGATAGCCATGATTATTCTCCTTCTGCTTTGTACTTCTTATATGTCTGACTGATAAAATCTTTAATCTCGTTGGTAAGTTTTGTGATCTTCAGCAGTCCCAGCCGGTACTGCTTCAGCCTGGTCCGGATTTCTTCATCGGTCATGCTGCCATGGAAGATGTATACGGTCATGATGTCATTCAGGACTGTGTAATCGATGTTGTGGTCGTAGGCAAAGGATTCCAGTTCTGCTTTCTCACAGTCCTTTGTAAATTCGTCAAACGCTTCCATGATGTCCGCTTCTTCCGGGATGTCGTAGAACCGTGTACGAATGAAGTCCACCATGATGTCTTTTTTGGCCCGAAGAGACTCGTTGTCAGACCGCTCGATTTCCCGAAGGATCAGGTCGAGATCTGCTTCACGCTGTTCAGTTGTAGAGTGCTGTTTCTGGACATTTTTGAGAAGGTTCAGGATATATACGACGTTGATACGGTCGGTCCGTACCAGTTCAACATCAAAGTCCACATCAACAGGAACCGGAACCTTCGGATTCGGATTGGATACCTCATCTTTGTAGTAAAGGTACCAGGACTTATACCCTTCGTACTCATCCTCATCCATGACTACAGCAAGGTCTTGCCAGTCAAACTTGGAGAAGGTCTTGAGTGTTGCCAGAGTACCTACCATCGTACGGAATGCAATGATAAACATCCGGATCTCATCTTCATTGGTAAGCTGCCCGGCATCATCTACTGTTGGAACCACCTTTCTGAGTACCGGCTCCTGGTTGATCCACTTCTGAACATAATACTCATAGTTCTCCAGCAGGTACTCATTGGGATCCCCGTCCCCTGAGAACAGTCTGAGTGCGTCATCCTGCCATTTCTTGATGTTCCGGTAGGATACGATCTGCCCGAACTGCTTTGTGACCTTATCCACGCGGTTTGTACGGCTATATGCCTGCACCAGGGTGTGCCAGATAAGGTTCTTATCCAGGTACAGGGTATTCAGCGGTTTTGCGTCAAATCCGGTCAGCATCATATTGACAACCAGCAGGATATCCACCTGCGGCAGGTCTTTCTGCTTCATGCGCTTCGTGATGTCCTTCCGGTATGCATCGAAAGTATCCACGTCATAGGATGTCCCGAACTGTTCGTTGTAATCCTTGATGCAGCGGCTGAGAAGTTCGATAGAATGCTCATCTTTCTTGCCGTCCATGTCCTCATTGGCACCAAAGCTGAAGATGGCCGCAACCTTGTACCGGTCTGCTTCATCCCTGGCCGCATTCAGTTCTTTAAAGACATCATAGTACTGCCCCAGCGTCTTAATTGAGTCCACTGCGAATAAGGCTGTGTAAATATCCTGCCCCTGCGGATGTACATGCTGCTCATGATGCTCGAAGATGTGCTCTGCCACCTTGCGGATACGTTCATCAGCATGGTACAGGTTATCGATATCAATCTGATGCCTCTTGCAGTATTCCGGATCGTCCAGTTGCTCCGGGTCGATGCCCTTTACAGCGATGTTGTGGGCAAACACAGTGCGCTGATACTCTACAGAAAACCGGAGGACGTTTCCGTCCGCAATTGCATCCTTGATCATGTACCGGTGCAGGCAGGCATCTCTCTTTGTTCCGTCCGGTTTTAAGCCGGCATTGAATACATCCGCTGTTGTTCTGCCGTCAGCCCCCTTGTTTGCTTCAAAAATCGGTGTTCCTGTGAAGCCAATATAGTTGGCATTGGCAAAGTGCTTCTCGATATCCGCGTGCATCTTTCCAAACTGAGAACGATGGCACTCATCAATGATAAATACAACCTTCTTCTCATGGTATGCGTCCATCAGCTTTTCATACCGCTTGGACTTTACCGCATTTGCCATTTTCTGGATGGTTGTTACAATCAGCTTCCGGTCCGTGTCCTGAAGCTGCTTAACCAGCACATGGGTACTGTCAGAGTTATCGACGCAGTCCTTCTCGAAGGAGTTATACTCATCAACCGTCTGGTCATCCAGGTCCTTCCGGTCAATCAGGAAGATAACCTTATCAATTCTCGGTTCATCCCGCAGAAGCTGTGCCAGTTTAAACGAAGTCAGCGTCTTTCCGGATCCGGTGCAGGCAAAGACATATCCGTTCTGGTTTGCCTCCAGGATACGCTTTCTTGCTGCCTTCACAGCAAAAATCTGGTACGGACGCATCACCATCAGGATATTTTCCGTGGATTTGATGACCATGAATTTGTCAATCATCTCTGTGATGGCAGCCTTCCGGAAGAACTCTCCGGTGAACTCGTCCAGCGTGTTGATTCTCTTGTTCTTGGAATCCGTCCAGAAAAAGACCAGGCTCTTCAGGATCGGGTTATACATGCCATTTTCCATCTCGTTCTCGTTGCAGAAATACTTTGTCTGCACGGAATTCGATACGACAAACAGCTGCAGATACCGAAACAGCCCCTTGAAGGAGAACTTCCTGTAACGGTTTATCTGATTGATAGCCTCGTTAATCTCCACGCCCGGACGCTTCAGTTCAATCTGCACCACCGGCAGTCCGTTAATTAGCACCGTCACATCGTACCGGTTCTTATAGCACACATCATCCTTATGCGCCGGATCCATTGTGATCTGGTGGGATACCTGATAGATGTTCCGGTCGGTATCATGGGAAAAGAAGTCCAGGTACACCGTCTTTCCATCATCCAGTGTCAGCACGTACTTATCCCGCAGTTTCTTTGCAGACTCGTACACGCTGTTATTCTCCATATATATGAGCACGCGCTCGAATTCGCTGTCGCTGAACTCCGCCGTTCCCTTCACTTCCATCAGCTTTCTGGCATTGAACTTTGCCAGTTGGGTGCGGAAGTTGTCCAGAACGCCGTCATAGTTCTTCAGATCGACATATTCATAGCCGATACTCTCCAGCCGCTCTATAAACTTATTCTCTACGTCATACTCGGATACTGCTCTCGCCATGGCATAGGTCTCCTTTGTAATTGATAATTATATTGTATCAGAATAGGAATTACGAATCAATACGTTTCATTTCAATTCAATACAATTCCACACATAAAGATACCCGGCCAGACACTCAAATGAGCTTATGACCGGGTATTAGGTTATTTGCTGGCAACAAATCCTATTGCCTCATATAATCCCCTGGCATTCTTTAGTATAAGCTTTCAAGGACATCAGTAATTTGATACAAAGCCTGTTCCAGCATTGGCATAAAATCTGTTTCAAACAGCAAATCATTTGCATTCACTGTAAACAGAAGCGCCTTTACATAACTGTCACCTTCATTCCCGATAGGGGAATACAGTCCATCTGATGCAATAAGGGAATCACAATTTTGCAAAAGTCTTTTGATTTGTGCTGTCTCCGGATAATCCGCACAATATATAATAGCATTGTTCAAATGATTGTGAACATTCAAAAAGCTGTTCTGACAAGACCTTGCATATCTTATGATACTATTCTCCGAATCCATCTCCAACAGAGCTTCGAATGTATAAAATGCTTCCTCGAAGCTGTTCTCCGCTGCCAGAGTCTCTTCCGCTATGTTAATTACCGTTTCCAGGCTAATACCTGCCGAGTACACGCCAATACCGTTCCTGTCAGGTATGCCTTCTCCAGTCACAGGGTCAAAGTAATAACTGACCCCATCGATTACCTGCTGACCGGTAATCATGGCGCCAAGAGGGCCGCCTGATAAGGGAGAGAAATAATACAGTTTGCCGTCAATGCTGCAGAGCCCGGTGGCCAGAGAGCCATCGCTTCGGTTCATAAAATACCAATGATTATCAGCGTCACGAAGCCATCCAGTGTGCATATAACCGGAATTGTCCACGTAATACCATTTTCCATCCACATCTTTTATCCAGCATCCCTTCAATGAAACGCCATTAGACATATAATACCAGCCGTTGTTGTCCGACTTCCAGCCGTCATCCACTGCGTCTGCCGCATATACAGATAAGCCCATCATGAGGGCCAAGGCCAAACTCATAACAAGAGTACGTATTATTTTCTTCATGGTTATTTTCCTTTCACAAGTTTTCATTTCTCACAGTATCTGCCTTATCACTGCTCCAGACTGTGGTAAATTATGGTTGTCGTAACAATATTAGTGATACATGAAATCCTGTAGCTGCGTTGCCACCGCAGTGGTGGGAAGTTTCAGAAACGACATATTAATCGGCCTTTTTCTCTATCCCCGCTTTCTTCAGCCAGTTCTTCACCCGTTTCTCCTGCCGCTCCGCCTCCGCCTCTCTGCCGGTTTTCCGGTAGATATCAACCAGTTTTTCACTCAGGTGATGCATGTCTATGGCTAGGGTTTCCGGATCCTGCTGCCCTCTGGCCTGGTAGCCTTCCAGGATGTCGATTCCTCTGAGGTAATACAGGATGGCTTCATCCCGGCCCAAGCGGTTCCAGAGGACCCAGGCCAGGTTGTTGTATAAGGTCACAATTGCCATCTGGCATGACGGAATCTGCTCCAGCAGCTGGTCTCTTGCGAGATCTAGTGCTTCATGATAATAATCCAGCGACTTCTCTGGCTCGTCTTCATCAAGCAGAAAGGCGTAGTTTCCAAGGCACTGGAACAGGGTTATCCACTCGGTGATGTGGCTGCATCGGCCTTCCATCTGACTGATGGCATCGCTCATCAGACGCATCGCTTCCTGTTTTTCTCCCTGGGCCTGACATTCCTTTGCCTTCTCCATCTCCGCCTCTGCCAGCGCGAAGACGGCAGATTCCGCATTGTCGTCATCCATATGCGCCAGGATCCGATCTTTTAAGCGATATACTGCTTCCTCCCATTGTTCTTTTTCTGCAGGACGTTCCATGTTAGAAGCAAGGGTTGCCAGCTTCGAATAGGTACAGGTCAGTGTGACCGTCCTGTCTTTTCCTTCTTTTTCCTGCTTCAGGACGATGGGCAGCATCTCAATCAGAAGATTGTAGGATTCTTCCCAGTTTTCTGCACGGCTCATGGCAGCGGACCGCTGGGCCAACACCTCGATCTTTTCATCATCCATCTGTGCCTGATCTAATTCGGATACTCCTTCCCGCTGAAAATATTCGTGCATTCCGATCTGGATATCACGGAAGATAAAACGCATATAAGCGTATTTTTCCGGCAGGTCGTCCAGGGAGTAGACCTTCACATAGTACTCTTCGGGGCTGTTCTTCCCGAAGATGAGGGGATACAGCTCTTCCAGCTCCAATCTCATGTAATAACTCTCATGAGATGCGGAGAAGACCGTCTCCCCGTCTGACCGTTCTACGATCTGCAGGTATTCCCGTTTTTCCGGTGCTGTGCGGTTGAATACCTCGGTATACATGTAAGACACTCCGCCGCGGGACGTATACCCGTACCGGCTGCCATAATTCCTGGAGTCATTAACGGCTTCCATCGTTTCCCGGACCTTCACATCTGTCTCGTGGTCCAGCATGAGGAAATACCGGAAGAACCCTGACGACCTTGTATCTTCTATGGATTCATAGAATTCCAGTTCCTCTATCTCATCGGCGCAGGTATCGTCGTTCTCCCAGCGATGGAAGTTTTCCTCATCCAGAACCGCCAGGAAATCGCCGGCCGGAGTGTATTCCGCAGTCACGTAAAATTTGCGGCCGGAATCATTTTCCAGACCGAGGGAGGCCCGGTAGGCGTAGTCAAAGGGGGCGCATCCGCAGGGAATGGCTTCCACGTTCCTGGATATCTCGTTGTACTCGAGCTGTGCCGGGAGTGTTCCGCCCGTCACAGCGGTATCCGGGGCCGATATGACAGGGGAAGACGGCATATCCGGACTTGTCCTCAGGAAATGGAAACCTGACTGTTCCAGCCATTCGTTGGTCTTATCTATCCCCATGTGCTTCTCTATGGCAAGGGAGATGACATGGGACCGGAGGTCTGTTCTGTTCAGCAGAGGCATTCCCTGGATGCTCAGTGCGTGCTGCGTCTGCGCATAGTTCATGCCGATGGCGATGCACATAGCCAGGATATAATCCCGTTCCGTGGTCTTCTTATCGCCGCGCAGCAGCTTATAGGTATAATCCTGGGACAGGCCGCTCTTAATGGCAACCGCTTTCCGGGACACCTTATGCTCCTTAAGCATCTGATCCATGAATATGGCAAAGTCCATTGAATAGTCCTGTTTTTGCTCTGTTTTCAGGTATTCACGAATCTCCAGGCCCCTGCCATGCTTCAGCAGCTGTAACAATCTCTCGTCGTCTATCATATCAGTCCTCTTCCTCTGCATTATCTCCGGAGCGGAGCTTTGCCTCCTCCTCATCGATATGGGCATCCCGGTATGCGAAATAGTCCTCTGCGGACTCGCAGGCCTTCATCAGCTTAATATTCCGGAATTCTGCCTCATCCCGTTCTTCCTGTGTCAGCGCCGCCCAGACAAACGGTGTAAACATCATGGCTTCCAGCTTCACGCGCTCTCTGAAGATCTCTTCCTGTGTCTCCGGAAGACCTTCTGTCCACTTCGCCGTATGTCCAACTGCTTCCGCTTCTTCCGGAATCTCTGCTTTCAGGATATCTTCTCCCACATATGCTTCGATGAATTTCTGGGCCATCTCATAATCTTCATCCTCTGCAAGACTGGATTCAAAATA